>Ga0209934_1000340_pt1 | contig 98134 bp, 88 predicted proteins | sample ThiBiot_750_plan_2_FD_183950 | JGI IMG/M metagenome (GOLD analysis project Ga0209934, IMG submission 183950) | Wastewater bioreactor microbial communities from Cape Town, South Africa - Thiocy_expt_750_plan (SPAdes) | ecosystem: Engineered > Bioreactor > Thiocyanate-remediating >...
CGCCCACATGATGGGTGATCGTGCCCCCAAAAGGATAAAGACTTCCTTGGCACCCCCCACACCAGAAGAACGCATCCTTGGGAAATCCAGCCGATGCTGCCACACAATCGGCAGCACATGCGGCTTGCGCAATAGGATTGCCAAAAAAGACAGCTTCAGGGTTGGTGAGAAATCCCAGTTCATCATCATTCCACGTAGGATCAACTTCTGTGATCCACAATAGATCAAAAGAGGCTTTCTCAAGACAGACAAAATCAATCAAAAGTTCCAGCCACCAAATCACAGGATAGACATACCAGTGCACATTATAAAAACTATGCTTAAGACCGCCTAAAACACTTGGTTTAGTGGCATTGCCACCCCGGTGCGTCATGCCCGTGTTACCTATCTGGATGCCTCCCATATTCACCAGGCAATAAGGGGTTCTTGTGACATCAACAAGTCTCACTGGCTCCCAGAAAGAAATTGGAATTCCAACCCTTGGCACAGGTGTTGAGCAATAGCAGACAAAATCTCTGGGATTGGGGGTGTCTTCTCCACTTCTCATAAGGTTAATGCCGCCTAGAGTAATGGGGAAGATACACGACCAGCAGATATCGGTAATAGGATTCACAAACCGCCCATGGCAAGCAGCATGCCCCTCAAGAGTAAAAGCAGTCCAGCAGAAAAAGAAGAGGGCGAGCTTATGCATAAGCCTACTTGCCTTTCTCCTCAGAGGAAACTTTGCTCGCTTCTTGGGATTTAAGCTTCTTATTGAGCGCCTCAATATGTCTTAATTCAAAGCTTGATCTCAAGTCTTGAACAAGGAGGTGGATATGACACATGCCCACCATGAGGAGGAGTAATGCTGCGAAGAACTTAATCACCACCCAATCAAGCTTTGAGAACTTTGGGAACCTTAAGCCTGAAAAACGCGGATACTTAAGAGACTTGCTATAAAATTGATATTGACACTGCTTCATATTCTATCTTGTCCTTCTTTGGATGAATTAGTTTTTTCAGGGGTTGAATTATAAGAAAGTTCAGCCTGAGGGCCAAAAATCTGTTCTGTTGTTAAAGTGGTGTACACTTCTCCATAACCATATTTCTGGCCAAGGTGATGAATTCGCTCAAGCGCCTTGGCATCAGTGACGGCTTCAAGTTTTTGCAGCACCTCATAATCATGCAAGATTTGCCTCTCAAGTGAGGCTCGCTTTAAGATTGGGAAGGTAAGCAAGACAATACATACAAGAAAGACGATACCAACTTTAAGGAATGACTTATTCATGATTAGAACTCCGTGTTATGTTGATGTTTAATTCTTCTATTTTAAGGCGTGTGCCTTCTTGAAAGACACGGGCAGGAACTTGTTTGATGCCTAAGCGCCCCGTGAGTAACCCTAACTGATCAAAATAAAAGGGGCGATGATGTCTCTCTTCCAGCTTGAGAGGTTGGCCTTTAACCAGAATGATCTTTGAAGGGAAAGTACGAGAAAGCGCCCAAGTAACTTGAAGTTCATCCTCTCCATCAATAAAGAGTAATTCCTTGGTGAGAGGGATGATCTCTAGAGGATTAGCTTTATCGCCTTGTCTACCAAAGAGCCTTCCTTCATGATCTTTAAGGTCTTCAGATAAAGTAATGGTGGGATCATAGTAAAAAGAACGTGGAAGTTGAGTATGGTGGATATGGTGAAGCGACTCGGGATTAAGCGCTTTCTTCTTAGCATGCTCTGCAAGCTGCTTTTGATAAGCCTCAAGGGTGCCGATTTCTTGCATGTTGAGAAGGCGCCTCTTGATAACCTTAAGGAGGCTTTCTTCCTTGATAGGAAAGAGTTCTCCATGGCATCCTAGATCTTTAGCTGGAAGTGTAGATGCTAACATCAAAGGAAGACTAAAATAATTTATAAGCTTTGCCATAGATGTTCTCATTTGTTAAAAGACCCACCTCTGCATACCGAGAGTCAAAGCTACGCTCATGCTCACCTGCTACAAAGTAAGAACCTTCAGGGATGATGCCCTGGAATCCAGGGGTTAAAGTTCTTTGGTCACGACTTAAGATAAAAATAGGACCAATAAGCTCTTCATTCACAAAGGCTTGATGATTGATATGAAGAACAACATCACCAGGCAGTCCCTTCACTTGCTTAATAACAATCCCTGGCACCCAAGGATGAGTAAAGGCCACATAATCATTTTCTTTAAGTTGAAGGGGCATCCCATAGCTTTTAGTGACAAGAAAGTACTTACCCTCTAATGATTTACTGCCGTTAACGGCAAGAGTTGTACGTTCATGAATGCAATTGCCAAGGCCCAGAACAAGAATGAAGACCAGAATGCCATTGGCAATATTCAGATATTTTAAGGGAAGAAAACGGACAAATTGGGGATTCATGGTAAGTTCTCCAGTTTCTTCCGCACAATCTCTGTCCAGTCTTCCCCTTTTGAAAGTAGAGCTTCTTTAGAGACAATGAGTGCTCCTGTCTCAAGCGAGAGTTGGGTTGTAATATGGTGGATCTGGTGGTGAAGCTTCCTCATCTTCAAGGCAAGTTCAGCATCAGTTTGAGTGGCATTGCCTTTAAGCTCACTTAAGAGAAGGGATTGGAGATCAACGATCGCAATTCTTTGTTCTTTGGGATGAGGCATCACCTTGTACAAGAAGCCAAGCGCGATGAGGTGAGCTGCAAGCGTTGTTCCCATCATCGTGATCACTTTAAAAGGGACTGTTCTCATGACGTAACTCCAGCCACTTGTTTTACAGCATTCAACAAGCTCATGCCTTGCGCTTGGTATTGTTTGACGGCCGAATATTCTTCAGCCTTGGTGGAATAAAGGATTCGCGTGAAGGGATCCGTAATAAGCCTTCCCACAGCCGATCCTTGAGGCCCCACAATCATAATTTCTGCATATTTACCTTGTTGGGTGGTGACAGAGTTCAATAGCTCTTCAGCCCCTGGATCAAGCAATAGGCGCTCGCTCTTTTTCAATTGTGCAATCGATTCTTTCTTTTGGGAAAGAAGACACAACCAATCAGAGTTCTCAAAAGCCGCTTGGGCCGCAGGGGACGCATAAAAGTCATGAACGGATTGGGTTCCAAAGACGAGAGCACAGAAGAATTTCCGCGATTGCCGCACCCCTGCTTCAATGTAGTGTGCTTCTTCTTTTTGCTCTCCTTTCAGCACATCCCAAATTTCGTCCATTTTAATGAGGGTAGGAGTTTTACGATCGCCCCCCAGCATTTGGTTGAGGATTTGCATAAAGACGGTTTTAAAGACAACACTTTGGAGCTCTTTCCGCTCTTTAAGCTCACCCAATTCAATGACCACAAGATTGTGCTTAAAGTTGACATTGCACACCCCATTAAAGAACCGCCCATAAGCCCCTTGCGAGGTATAAGGAAAGAGCATGGTGCTCAAGTCCTTAGCCCGCACGTCGCTTTCGCCTTGAAGCCACTCGGCAATATCATCTATGGACGCCTGATTTCCATTTTTCTCCCAAGCAGCAAAGACAGCCTTGTCAATAAAGGCATTTTCAATATCGGTCGTGCCCCTTTTAGGTGCCACCATCACCGCCACAATCGGCCTCAACATCGCTAAAGCATCGGAGGTTTCCTCAGCACTTTGGGTGGGGATGGTTGAAAAGGGGTTAATGCAGAGGGGCGTGTCTGTTGTAAATTCAATAAATTGCCCGCCTAATAAATGACAGGTCTTTTCAAAGGATCTTCCGACATCGAGAACAAAGACACGCCCCCCAAGCCCTAAGATCGAGGTCAGCATTTCTTGCATAAAGAAAGACTTGCCACTGCCTGACCTGCCCACGACACAGACATTATAATTACCACTCGTGTTATCAAAAGGAGACCAATGAAAAATCTGTCCTCGTCTTCCGGAGAGCAACACGCCAGGAGAACGAGTGCCGCACCACTCGCCTTGAAGAGGCACGAGATTCGCGGATTCTGTTGAAAGAGTGGTTTTTGTCCTTCCATGATAGCTCAAGTCCTCATGAATGCCTTCACCCCAATTCATCGGCAAGCATCCTAAAAGGGATTGCAGATGAATAACCCTGTTCGCACGCAACTTCCACTTCTTGGTTTTGTAAACCGTATGAAGTGCTTGATCGGCTCTCTCCATTAAGTGTTGAGGACAAAAGAGGATGATCGTAAGGTTGGTTCTGACCAACCGCTCTCCTTCAGCGAGCCTTTCTCGCATATACGCAAACTCCATCGCTTCTTCTTGAAGCCTTGGAATCAGCTTAATGAGGGAAGGGGTGGCTTGCCGTTCTGAGTACGCAGCGCGTGCCCTAAGCCTTGTGGATGTGCTGTCTTGAGGTGGCACATACACCCCATAGTGGATCATAAAGGGGCAAGGAAGGCGCAAGTATTCCCTAAATTGATCCCCAATCAGCTCGCCCATGGCATGGAGTGACCATTCATCAGGCTCTGTTTCAACCGCATAAGTACGGACATAAGATTCATCTTGATTGACCACTATATGTTTGGGTTCAATCAAGAAGTGCTGGCCAGGAATCAGCATTTGCTTTGAAAGAGAGTCAAATTGATTCCACTTGCGGGTGTCTTGGGCTGTCTCTTGAGCTGAAGTAAACCACCCTGAGAGCGTTTGTATAAGATCATTTGCGTCCCACGTCTTGAGAGGTAAACCCAGATTTTGCAGCGCGGCAGAGAGCTGCTCTTTTAAAGAAAGCGTTTCTTGTTTTAAAAGAGGATTTAATAAGCTCCCCCGTTTCGAGTAAGCCATGATAAATCTATAATGACGAAAGCAGGTCGAGCCTGTACCTTCAAAGATAAGATTCCTTAAGTGATTAATGCGTTGCTCGGCAAGGTACTCAGTGATCTCTCCCTTGCCCTTTCTTGCTTGTTGCCAATTCTCTAAAAATCCATCGATATGAGAGTCCGCATACAAGAGGCACTGAAGGCAAGATTCTTCGGGTAAGAGATCTCTAAAGATCCCACTCACCATGGTTTGCATTTGCTCAGAACATCCCACCAAGGGGGGTGTTTCAAGGACAAAGCCAATGGATTGATGATTACTAAAAAGGCCAATGCCAGGATCATAGCTTTCATATGGCATGAAATCTGAAAGGCTGTAGGTCTTTAGGACCTCATTGAGCGCATCTAGGGATGGGGATGTAGGGTTTACCCCATAGTTAGTGCGTTCTCCAAAGAAGGTGGCAATCTTATGACCCAGGAGTTGAGGCAGATTTTGTAACATCATATCTCCCCTTTTTCATTTGTTCTAAAGGGCACAAATAGACTATGGGAGCCATGCCAAACCCCTTCATCATCTGAATAAGGGGCGATCCAGACATGAACACCTCTAGTCTTATTTAATGAGTCTTGCTGCTTCCCGACGGTGACTTCCTTTGAGGTTTCTTCAGAATTAGAAGAATTACGCTCTTCTTCAGCTCCGATCTTGCCTTGATCAATGAGATGATCAACTTCTGCGATGGATTTACACCCCACCCCAGGGGCTGCTTCACAGTCAAACCCTTCCTTGTAAGAAGTGCAGGCTGTAAGTAAAAGTAAGGTTATTATTGGAAGTATGTGTTTCATTGATTCTCTCCGATTTTAGGGAGCCAGCGGTGAATACTCTCACTGTTCTGGCTGTTGGTTTCTTTCAGGGCTTCGACTTGGATCTTGTCTCTTGATTGGGATAGAGCTTGGTCTCTAGCTTCAGCAATGACTTGTTTGACGGTGGTGTCGCCAAACTTGGTGCCTTCCGTGAAGACCATATTGACCTTGCGTCCTGCTTGAACCATGAGAACAGGTTGGAGTTGCTCAGCACGCTTAATGTAGTAATCAGCGTACTTCTCTAAAGCATTGCCAATGCCGCTATAAGCACCCGATTTAAGAAGCTGATCATCTGTGAGAGCATTCTTCTGCCCAAAGGGTGTGGTTGGGAAAACGCTACTTTGATTGCTGGCTTGCAAGAAATTACTAATCCCACTTGCAAAGCCGCCTAAAAGGCTATTCCGCATAAGATCTGTTGTTTTATCAACGACAACTCCTCTCACGCCTGCTCTGCCATCCTCACCAGCAATGTAGCCTGCGACTTGGGTTTCAGAGATCTCGCCTGTGAGGGGTTCTGTGCAGGTGAGCTTTTCAAGGCGCATGTAAACACGTTCAGACGAAAGATCCCCATGAGCAGAGGCCAACACATGGCAGTTCTTAAGATCACTCTTGAACTTCCGAGGGAGGGTTCCTGGATCAATGACACGCAACAGCACGGGCCGTGGATCATTGGGAGCACTTACAGAAGTGGAAGCATCAACGCCCCCTAAGAGAATGGCAGAGGCATAAGCGCCTGCTGGAATCGTGTCTTCTACCTTTTTTCTGTTTTGATAGGCTTCATAGCGAACATTCTTTTTTAGATTTAAGACTATTTTCTTAGAGGCTTGTCCATCAAGGTTTGTGTAATGAGATTGGTTTGTTTCCTCAATGGATTCTTGATTCTTTTGCTCCAGTTGCGTGCGAAGCTCACTGATTTGCTTTTGCATCTGCTGCAATGTATTCTCGTCTTGGGATGTCGTGTGTTTTGCATTTTCTGCCATCGTTTGATTAAGAAGTCCTTCAAGTGATGAAAGCTTGTCATTGAGCTTTTTGGATTCTTCTTCCATGCGCTGTGCCCAAATCTCACGGGGATCAAGGTGAGAGGTAGAGCCTGCAATTTTTGACTCTTGTGTCTTTGACTGCACTTGAGGTTCTTTAGAGCCTGTGACCACATCGAAGAGAAAAAGAAGAGCTAAGGCCAAAAGACTTCCAACACCTGCTAAAATGAGGAATTGCTTCTTTTTAAGGGCTTGAGGGGTTTGATGTTCACTCATGATCCACTCCTTGCTAAAATAAGAAGCACTTCAGTTTGTGCTAAAGGTTTAAGCACTCTTGTTGAGAAGGCGATTGCGAGAGGCTTAAATTTTGCAAACTGATGAGGGCTTAAAAGAAGCGTTGTGTCTCCTACATTTTTAAGTTGGCAAACTCGCCCGACAAACTGAGGAGAGTGGGTTTCTCTTATAGGTTGAAGAGTAAGCTCAGGTTCAATCTTCTCTGAAGGGCTTTTTTGAAGTGCAACAACCTTATAAGGTTCTTTTAAAACGCCAGTTGCGTAAGACTTTATGAACTCAAGAATTAACCCTTGATAGGTGTCTAGCGGAGAAGTTCTCTCCTGTAACCCTTGCGTCTTTGGCCTCAGTAAAATGGCTTCAGCTGGTCTTTTGGTGGGTTGAACCCTGAGATCATGGGTTAAACCCTTTTCTGTCGTGAGCGTGATAAGGAGCGAATGATCTTCAGTACCTGGGGTTGGGGTGATGAACACTTGCCCATTCATCTCGTCCAACTCAAAAGAAAGCCGACCATCAATACCAAAGAGCTGAGCAATGCGATCATTCTCAACCGATATTCGCGTGTGCTCTGTGCTTGAAACCATGATTTCGCTGGAGCCATGATCTTTAATGGGAAGGATTTGAACAGCACTCACTGAAGAAGTGAATATAGTTGCTGCTAGAAGTGGAAATTTACGCATGGTCTTGCTCCTTTCCTGTCAGAGGCTCAAAAGAAGTGATGAGCAATCGCCCATGAACAAAAGAAAAGGTGAGTCGATAGGTCTCTTCCCTCTGGAAGATGCACTTTTGGCTGACATAACCGACCATCTCGCCAGAGAGATCCACTTGTAAGTTTTTTTCTCGAACAACAACCTTTTTGGGATAAAAGGAGGTGCTGAGGCCACTTTTTTGATATCTCTCTTCTTCTTCTTGAAGCTGGTGCTTAAGCTTGCCAATGCCCCTCGCGTCTGCATAACGAAGCAAGAGTTCATGGAGATAAGAGGCACTTTGAGGTGTTTTGTTTAAGAGAATACTCCCAAAAAACAAAGCCATCTCTTCCAGATACTGAGAGGATACTTGGTTTCGCTCAACCCACATTGGCCCTGTGAGATGGGGTGGCACAAGCACTACTCTTTCACTCTGTGTACACAAAACAAAGGTCATGAGCAGGTTTGAGCCAAGAAGACCTGATGCTATGAAGGTTAGGTAATTCCTGTGCCTTAAAAGATCATGAAGTCTTAAATGCTGAAGCTTTTCTTTCATGACACCCACTCCCTAATATGAGAAGGCGGTGTTAAAGGGAGCTTCGCTTTATTGTGGGGCAAGTACCAATACATAAGATGTTTCAAGGCTCCTTGGCCTGCCATCTTGCGGAGTTTCCGCAGTGCCCAGCAAAAGGTCAGACCCACCAAAAGACCTGAGCCTTGATGGGACGTGCCAAGACCCACAAGAAGAGGGATCAGAAGCGCGGCAGCTTCATCCTTGGTGAAAATCAACCATCTGGCAGGAGAATCCAGATGATGAAGGAGCAAGTGCTTTCCACGTTCACGCATTGCATACTCCTTAAATCAAAAAAGTGTAACTGGTTTTAACCCAATCCACAAAGGCATGCGCTGTGACAGCAAGACCTAAGAAAAGACCTGCAACAGGCCAGTTTCCTTTAACGCCCGAAATGACAATACCCCCAATCCCCCCTGCAATAGTGGCAAGCCTAAAGCCGCCGCCTGTGAGGGTTTTTTCAATCTTCGCAAAGACATCCTTTAGAACCATGTCATTTTCAGCAGCCTGAAGGCTATGATGATAAAGAGCAGCACCAAGAAGGCTGAAATACTTCTTGAGTACTTTTGGGATATTTAAGAGGTCCCTTTTTTCTTTAAAATAGGGTATAAGTGTTGTGTACATCTATCTACTCCATTGTTGGTGTTGGTGTACCAGAGACCCGCGCGTGAGAGGTCGAAGTCTTTGCGCGGTCTCTGTTCTAGTCTATTGTTACTTCCTTTTCTAAGCGTTTAAGCTGGGCTTTCATAAAGCGAATCATTTTCTTTAAGTTCCTCATTTGAAATTGTTTTTGTGCCTCAGTGAGTGCAGCGTCCTGCTCAAGGCTGGTAGAGGGATCTGGTTTTACAAGTGTTAACTTCATTTTGTTCCTTTCGTGATTAATGTTCGTTGTATTCATTTTGTAATTCTTGAGTGTTGGGTGGCTTTAGTAGGGGCTCAGAACTGCCAAAAAAGGGGTTTCTGAGAGGGGGGAATATGCCCTTGTTGATATCCAAGGTGGGGGCAGTTAAATTCTGCATCTGAGGCTGAGTTGGAAGTAAAACTGCAGCGTTTTGCTCATTAATAGCAGGTTCTTGGCTAAAGTCCTCTTCACCCTTCCCCTTCCCAAGGATGGAGTCGTGTTGCGTTTCTTCTTGAGTCGCTTCAGGCTTGCTTTCCAGATTAGAGTCAGTATTCACAAGGACAAATCTAAGCTCATACCCTAACACTGATTCTAAAGCTTGTTGGATGGGGAAATTCATCAGATTTTTGCTCACATAATCCCGAATAAATTTGGAAGGGGCCCTAAGGGTCACGTGGTCTTTGTGGATCTCAAGAATGTCAAGGACAGAAATCCAACCCTTGAAGGTCAAAAACTCAACTTTCTTCGCGAGAATAAGTCCTGCTTGAATCCAGAGGGGGTGTTTGTTGGAAGTTGCAAACTCAAGCATAAATGCTTCTTGCGCTTCTTCAGAGTCACTTTCGGAAGTGTTTAAGTTCATCCGATCACCAATGCCGTAAGCATTGCCTTCAAAAATCTTGATCGCATGATCTTTGGTGATTACCCAATCCAATGTTGCTTTAAAATCTGAGGATTGGGCTTCTCCCATCAAAAACTTGGATTTTGTGATGTTTATACAGACCCTCTCCCAGTTCTCAAGATTCCCTTTGAGCTGAGTGTTTAAGACTTGCTTGAGTTGGCTCATTCTCTCAGGATGAGGCAAAAGCTCTTGGCCTTGAAGAACATGCTTTGAGAACATCTCAATCATTTTTAATCCAATCTCTTCTCTCTCTTCCTCGTGTGTCTCATGAGAGATGTTGCTTGCGGAATTAGGGAGAGAGATTAGAGAGAGGGTTTTATGAGTAATCTCTGTATGTAATCTCTGTTCCTTATAATGATCGTGTCGTTTTGTTACGTTCGATCGTGTCATTTTGCTACGATCGATTGTTACAAATTGCTGTTCGATCGTGTCATTTTGACTCAATCGATTATTACGTGGTTTAATACCCTTTAATTCTTGATAGTTGATGGTGTACCATTTGCGATGATCAAGCCTTTGTTCATGCAGTTTGCAACTTACGATAAGCTTCTGCTTTTCGAGGGAATAAATGGTTCTTTTAATGGTCTCTTTTGACCAGAAAGGGAACTGTTGGTGCCAGTCCTCATAAGAATTATAGACCCAAGTGCGATTGTTGATAAAATTCTTATTATGACGAGATGTAAGCCAATAATGCATTTGTTGCAGTATAATAGCTTCATTTAAGCCTACCTTTGTCGCTAAGGTTGGGAGCAATTGAAGAGGCGTTTCTTCCACAAGAAGGCGACTTTTTGATAAGGATGGCGTTTTTAAGGAATGTTCTAGATTAAGACTCATAAAAGTATTCCTTGTAGCCATGAGATGCAGGACAGCTGTTATCTTCGATTGTGTCAATTTGCCTTGGGCATATTGTTATCATCGATCGTGTCATTTTGTTACGGTCGATTGTTTCAAATTGCTGTTCGATTGTGTCATTTTGACCCAATCGATTATTACATGCTTTAATGTTCTCTAATGCCTCGTAGTTGATTGTGTATCTAAAGCATTGATTGGGTGTGTTTTGGTTAATCTTGGCGTCAATGATAAGGTTCTGTCTCTTTAAAGAGATAATAGTACGTCTTATGGTATCGATTGACCAAAATGGGAACTGCTTTTTCCACTGTTCAGAAGTGTTGTAAAACCCATAGCTACCAGTAGATTTATCCTTGTTAAGATGAAGCCAATAATGCATTTTCTGCAACACAATGGCTTCATTTAAGCCGATTTTTCTTGCTAATGTTGGGAATATTTGTAAAGGCGCCTCATTAATAAGAAGTCTTGTTTGCATAAGAAAGTGCCCGTCTAATTTGATTCATCAGCAAAAGTCTGAGACGTATGTTGTCGGAGGCTGCGCTTTTCAAACTCTTCAACATCACACAAGCGATATAAAACATTGCGCCCAATTTTAAGATACTTAGGCCCTCGACCATTCCAGCGCCATTGCCCTAGCGTATCAGGCTCAAGGTTCCATCTTTGTGCTAAAGCTGAGGGGGTTAAGAATTGAGTTTCCATGGGTTTTTTTCTCCTTTTAATTGTAGTTTTTAAGCAGAATAAACATGGCAAGCATTAATGTCAATATACATGTAAAATTGCAAAATATGTGCAAATTTGCAATTTCATGTTGATTGGTAGATAGGTATATGTCTATATAGATGATGAATGATCAGTATAGAATTAAAACAGCATAGGATCAGGAACCAAAATGAGCACAAGGCAACCAGATAAAAATGCGGCAGCGAGGTTGAGGCAAGTGAGAAACCTTACAAATCTTGCGCGTACTGTCTTTGCGAGCAAATATAAGCTAAGTACCAATTCCCTATCAGCCTGGGAGAATGGGACATCATCATTTTCAGAAGAAGTCGCAAAAAATCTTGCAGATATATTTAGAAAAGAAGGTATTAAAGTAAGTTCACACTGGATTATGACAGGAGACGGACCTAAGCCTAAAGCTTTAGCCTCAAGATTAATACAAGGCACTGGTTCCCTGGACATGGCAATCAGCGATGAAGAAGAACTTTTTTGGCGAGCAACATCTTCCTTCAAGGAATTTTATAAAGATTGTTTAGTGCTTATCATGCATGATGATACCGCGCTTCCTTTTTATAGGCCAGGTGATCATATAGGTGGTAAGGTTATAACAGAAGATAAAATTCTTTTCATTGAAGATGAGCCACTTATTGTTGAATTGGAAAATGGAACAATTATGTTACGTTATATCAAGCCAACTTCAAAAACTGGCTTTTACGACTTAAGAGCTATAAACCAAGACACGATAATAATTCCCATCATAAAGAATATGAGAATTAAACGTGCAGCTAGAATTAATTGGGTATTTAGGCGCTAAAATAGGCTCAATCAGCAACAGGCCTTTCTTAAAAAGGCTGGACTTTCGCCCAGCTTCTTTAATTCATGCCACAAGAGTATTTATATGTTCTAATACCTCATGCGCTTCTGCTTGCAAGCATTGAATAAACATAAGAACATGGTTTTTGATTTCTTCCTGACGCTCAGGCGTTAAATAAGATTCAACCTCAAAAAATCTTTTAGAAACCTGAGATTTTTGGCTAAGAAATTCTAATTTCTTTTGTTTTCTAAAAGGCTCTAAAGCTTCCTTTGAAACCAAATTTAGGGTTTCAATCTGTTCCCATTCTGATTGTATGTAAGCAGAGATGTCACTAATGACATCAACTGAGACTTCTGGATATTCTAGTATTCCAAGGCAAGCGGCGTAAGATAACAAGTCTGTCTTTGCAATCCATCTTAGGTAATTAATGATGCCTAAAGTGCAAGGGGTAGGGATTAGCCGCTTGAGTTGCTCTTTGTGATAACCTAATTCCATCAGTCCTTTTAAGAGCATATTGCTATACCAATAACTCTCCGAGAGAGTGCTACACAATTGGTCTTTTAAATTAACATTGGTTGTTTGGGAGATAGCTGTACTTAAATGATCAGGAAATGCCGCTGCAAAGTGATAGAGAGCAAAGAGATTTTGGATCAATATATTCTTGAGGTTTTCCTCGTTATTCGTATTGATAGGTTTTACTTTCTCAATTCTTCTCGTACGTTCAATACTCATAAGATGAGCATAAAAGGAAGATGCAGGGACAAGACTTTTACTACATAGAACTAAAAAACCTATCTCGTAAAGCGGTTGCAAAGCATACATAACTTCTGTCTCAGAAGTCTCATAAATGTTTGCAATCTCTTTGACAGTATAATCTCCATTTAAGTAAGGCATTAGCTCTCGAAGCACTAACCTGACCGAAGGATCAAATTCTATTGTAGAGTTTAAGTTTTTAAATCCCTGGATTGGAGGATGGAAACCCTCTAGTGATCTTTGTTCGTAAATAAGAACAATACTAGGGTTTATGTTTAGCCGAATATCTTCATTTAAAGTTCCTATCAACTTAGAAGAAGTAATGATTTTGGTCTCTTTGATATAGCTTTCAGTACTCTCAGGATGATGAGAAGTAATTAACGACTTGAATAGTTCAAGTGAAGAAGATTCATGAATGGTTATACTTTTATTATTCTTAAAGTAACTTGCCAAAGAAAATTGTTGTTGATGTGTTTTTTCATTTTCTTCCATTTGATTTCTCCCTAGTAATTTTGAAATTATTCCTTGCGTATTTAATTATTAAGTAGAGCAGCTTAAATAGAGGTTAGATTGTATATCTGATTTAAAAGCTCCCATTCATGCGCTGCAGCCTCTGAAAAAACTTGCTTTATTGTTAACTTTTGTTCTTTAGGAATAGTGCGGAACTGAGTATCAAGAGAATTAATGATTCCTATTATGGGTTCTCTTGCATCATGGTAAAAGCAAGATTTAATGTACCTCTTATAAGGGTGTTTAAACAGGTTCAGCTCTACAAGCTTCTGGCGTAATTGAGCTTTGAACCAGAACCGAGGTAATATTGCTGTGAGAAATAGAGTCTTGTCCTCTAATGTGCTTAAAAAGTTTATATATTCTTTGCAAACGGGGAGAAGCTCATACGAGGAGATCTTAAATTTACCTAATTGGTTGCTAAGATCATCAGCTTCAATAAGAGAGTAGTTTGCAATTTTTAGAAATAAAGGCTTTATATAGGTTGCATGCTTAAACCTGCATATGGATATTAATTGTTGTGAGATTTCATACCATAACCATGCTTGCTGTCTGATAAAGAGCTTGAATTGCTCTTCTTTAAGTGTTCCATTTATTAATTTTTCAATTAAAGCATGATTGAGAATATCCTTATCTAAACAAAAGCAAGAGCTCTCAAGAACATCAATAAAAGTCGATCTTGAGTATCTTGTCATAGAAACGCTATACATTTTCCATCCTTTTCTAGTATTCATTCTTCTAGTTGTCGTGTATGATTACACTGCTTGCAGACTTATAAATCTGTCCCTTATAAAATGAGTATTAGGTTTATAAGTACGTGTAGCCATCCTTGTTTATATGCAGTGTAAATTTACACTGTAATATTGTCAAGATGCATTATGTTGTTTATTTTTGTTTTTAGATATTATTGGAATTGCACATTATGAGTGGGTTACTTGTTAATAAGCTCAAAAAGAAAATAGAAGAGAAGAATTACTCGGTAGCGGAATTGGAAAGAGTCGCTGGGTTAAAAGGACATGCGATAAGAAACATTCTTCTTGGAAAATCAAAGAAACCAAATATAGAAATCCTACAACGTGCTGCAAGTGTGTTAGGATGTTCAATTGTTGAGTTTCTAGATGAAAAAGAACTTGGGCAAGTAAATCTGGTGCCTCAGGGGCGTCCAGCACCTGTCAAGAAAGAAACAATTCTTATAAAGAATGTTTCTTTATATGAACAAGCAGTAAAGCTTGTATTTAATATTTATCAGGAAAAGGATTATATACCTTCTACTGAACAAGCATCCTATGTCATCAATGAAATTTATGCTTTTGCAGAGAAAAATCAAGCAAACAAGCCAGATAAAGCATTTGCAGAGTGGCTAATCAGCAATTGTATTTCTTCCTAGTTACCATGGAACGCGCAGCCCATTTTTATCTAAGAAAAGAATGATATCTTTTGTTCTTGGGTGGTTCAACCCAAAGTGATCAATATGAAGAAGTAAGTATTTACGCGTTAAATCAATTCTTCTTTTCTGTGCACTTATCATTGCCAGTCTAGAATATAAACGACTGATATCATCAAATTCTTTAACAGACGTAATTTTATCATAAATACGCTCTGCAATTCTGTACTCTCTCCATGCTTTGGAAAAGTCTTTCTTGCTCTCATATATTTCCCCTAAAACAAGATGTGCCCATCCTTGGCGGCAAATTTTGTCCGAACCATTTACAAGCTTATTAAAATTCTCAATAGCTTGAGTGACATGCTTTAATCCTTTATCTAAATCATTTTTTAAAAGGTAATTCGTTGCCATAATAATTTTCAGGCGGACGGCCTTATAGTCATAATCAGTATTGCGAATTTTCATGAGTTCATCAAAGCAAAGTGTGGCTAGTTTCAAGGACTCTTCAACCTTTCCTAACCTTGATAAAATTTCTGCTTTACAGATTTTTACATAAGGATAGAGTGCTTCGGGCAAATTATTGTCGTGAATAACCTTAAGCGAACGATCGACTAAAGAGAGCGCTTGTTCATTTTGTCCCTTAAACATAAGCGTGTTTGCAAGAGCACAATAGTAAATGCAATGATATAATGGATTATTTATTTCATTTAGAAGTGGTTCTGCCTTTTTAAGAGCGTCTAAGCAGTCTGTAATTTTCCCCTGTATGTTATAGTAGTCTGGAAGGTTATTAATGAGAGCAAAAAGCTGCTCTGCTTTTGAACTTTTATGGGCCTCTTTTTCTAAGAGCGCAATGCCCTTAAGTGTCAAATCGATAGCTTTGTTGACATCTGTGAGTAACGTTACGTTACCAAGGGTATTATATAATCTGCCTTTTGCAAAGTTATTGACCTTCTTGCCTTTTTTGATTGTTGTTTCCGCTTCATAAGCCCATTTATCACCAAATTCAAAATCAGCAAGTGAGAAAACAGCGACACGAGCTAAATCAATTTTAAGTTCAAGAGAGTTTTGAATATTAGTTTGGTTTGTATCAATATCATCAATAAGGCATTTCATATGCTCATAGTAATCACTGTGATCAAAAACAAACTTTTCGAGTTCATATGGTCCCCCTGAAAAGCGAGAGCGAAAATATTTAACCCATAATGCCTGGATTTCATTCTTTGTACCCTTTGAAAGACTCTCTTTAAGGGCAACCTGAATTAAGGGATGCATCTGATAAATACTTGCCTCATTATTATTCCCTTTTTTTGTATCAACCATAAGATAAAATGAATTCACTAGATCATAAATAAGCTCATGCAGGAGATCTTTATTGATGCCAAGCAATTCAACACAATCTTTTATGATGTCCTCTTCAATATGGTTTGGATGGAGGAAGGCTAGAAATGTTAATACTTTATAAGCATTGAGATTTTTCTTCTTTAATTCTTCAAATGTTAAAGCGAGGGTGGCAAAAACCGTTTCTTTATAATTCATGCTTTCTTCATCGGTATCTTTGTTGACTTTTTGGTGAAGACTCTCAAGATAGCTTCTTTTCTTCTCAAAAAGCTTTTGGTATTCATCAGGCGTCATTGAAGGGAGGGCTCGGATAAGGACACCAGCTTGTGTTAAGGCTAAAGGATAATCTCCAAGTAAGGATGAAATTTTATCGAGCTTATCTTTAGGCCACTCAATAAATTTTTCTAAAATTCTAATAGAATCTTGTCGATTAAGCTTTTCGATGTGCACTTTTCTACACTCCACATTTAGGCTTCTTGATGTCATAAGAATAAACTTATCCTTCTTATCTTTAAATGTCGTCAATATACTTTTAATCTCTTGAGATTTATCACCATCTTCTAGAATGATTAAGATTTTCTTTGAACTCTCTGGAATCCAGGATTTTAGGATTTGAAGGGACGTATCCAATGTAAGGTAATTCTCAGGGATTTTCTCAAGAGGGGTTGCACATCTCTGATTCCAGGAACGCCCAAAATCAACAAGCTGTGCACGAATATCGCCTGTACACTCTAGCTTTAATATAATGTTGTACTTGTTCTTCCATGAGAATTCTTGAGCGAGTGCGCTCTTCCCAATTCCAGGCAGGCCTACAAGAGCAGCAACATTTTGTGTCTTAAAAATACTTGATATTTTACTGAGTTCTTCTTTACGTCCCTGAAAGAAGGCATTTTTTGTTGGTACGTGATATATAAACTCTGTGCCATAACTTGTCTGGGATGTAAGAGAGATAAATATTAAGAAAATAAAGAGGGGAAGCTGCATAAAAGTTATTTGCCTCGAAATTGTATGACATTGGCAGGCATAGCCTTTTCTAGAGGAAATGCTTTAAGTGGGATTTCAATAATTGTACTGTTTCTTGGAGGCGCAAATTCATTCTTAACTTTGATATTAATGTTGGCTCCTTCTGCTAACTTTAACACCCTATCATTTTCGAGAGAGAACAAATCTCCTCTTTTATTAGAGAAATCATGCGTAAAAGTTTTAATCTCATGTATATAACCTTGGTCAATGATATCAACTACAAGAATATCGTTATTAATTCGCATAAGAATATTAATAAAGCTAGCATGAGGAGAGCGTTTAATAATATTTTTTAAAACATTGATAAATAAAAGCTCAATAATGAGCGGATCGTGGTTAATGATCCCAGGCATACTGTGTTGAAAGCTAATCTTAACCTCTTTGTTGTAAATGTCAGGGAATAAAAAGAGGATGCTCTTGTGTAAAATTTCTGACACATCAATATCTTCAAATTTAGTTGGATATAAAATACCTTCTTCCAAGGCATCTGATGGTTTTTCAACAGTAAGGTTAAGCTCTTCAAGGCCTTGAAGAGTTAGGATGTCAGTATTTAAACTGCCTTCAATATACCTAGATATGACATAATGAGAAGCAATGAGAATTTTAATATCTTCTTGTTGTCTGAGAAAAACTTCTTTGAGGATTTTTTCTCGCTCTTTAATGGATTCTGCATATTGTATTTCAGTGCTTGTTTTATGCTTCAGCTTTGAGATTTTAATAAGAAATACAAATTTGAACATTAAATGTGAAGAAATTATTAGTAAAAACAGCATAAGCAATGCTGCCCATAATGTTGTTCTTTGTTTAATATATATTTTATAGGCGTTTTCTTCTTGGAGCTTCGCAAACAGGGCTAATGGAGTCTCAGGAATAACAACATAATGATCGTAAATGTTCCCAAAGATAGTAATTGAATTAGGCAAAGAACCATATGTTTTGTCTAGCTTGTCGGGTTGTAAAAACGGATAAATATTTGAGCTTAATACGATATTGATGTGATCAGGCTTATGCCCTGAATCTATCATTCCTTTTGCTTCACAGGATAAGATAAGAATACCATCTAATTGTTTAGAAGATGCATGCTTAATACGGCGTATATAATATAATGCATCATCCCACAGATAAAATTCTCCTCGAGGAGAGACCGTTGAAAATTTCTGTAATAGTTCTCTGGGAAAATCTGTTAAATCTGATATTCCATACGGGCTGATAAAAAAGCGTTTATCTCTTTCAAGAATGTAGTGTGAAGCAATAAATGGAAATATTCTTGAGTGTTTGGAAGTATTGAATACTGGTGTACCAAGAACTTGCACAATTTTATTTATAGAATTTGCATGGTTAATTCGTGTCTCTATAATGTTAGCTTCCTCTTTAATATTATTAATGCGAGTTTGGAGTAATTCTTGAAGCCCCTTGATGGCTCGTTCGTTGTGATGTTTTCTTGATTCTACAAAAGAAACATAGTCCCCAAACACACCTATTAAGCAAATAATGGAGAAGAAAGCTGTTAAAGGAAGGAAGGATTTTATATATACTTGTCTATATTTGTGAGATTCTGAAGTGTCCATAGTCTTTACGTCTTAAGAATAGGAGTTTTTATATTTTAAGATAGCCGTCATCGTAGCTGTGAGATATTCCGTAGACAAGTCAACCCTACCTTAAATATTATTTATAGCTTTAAGAATTTTAGTTGAATAGTTTTAGTCTGGCAATGCTAGGTTATCTAGTGGTTTTAAAGGCTGTGATTATAAGCACTCTTCGATAGAAAATTTTTGCTTACTTTATTTCAAATTTGCTCCCCATATGCTCCCCCATCAAAAGTCTAATGTGGGCAGCGCTTTTATAAGTCATTGATTTTCTTGGTGGGCATTATAGGATTCGAATCTATGCCCCCTGATTAAAAGTCTCATTCAAAAGCTTCTCATAAAAAGGATGCTTAAAAACAGCTTTATGAAGATATTGAAGGGGGTGTTCTACAATTTTCAAGAAAGGAGAGTCAATGCTTTCTAAGCTTGAAGCGCTATTCATTGCACGCTCCTTTTAGTGAACCAAGGGCATCATATAAGATAAAGAGTGGCTTTTTCTTAAAATTAATTATAATTTGGTTATGCATCATTAGCCCCCTAATGATGCATTTTGTCTATAAGCCTGCACTCGAGTTTAACCGCCTGAGTGCAGGCCTTATTTTTAAGCGTTGTTTCTTCTCGATTAGTTTTATTCGTCGCTCGAGGTGCCACGCCGCCTTTAGCAAATCTTTAACTTCGTCATCCTTGTGTCAAATTTCTTAAAAGTTTGTTCATCTATTGAATCTTTTATCTCTTTATGAGAAATATAAAAGATAGAAGGGAGAGAAGCTTTTGGCTACAACTGCATAAGTGGACCAAAATATTCCTATGGCCTACTTTGAGAAGATTTGCCTATATTTGGCATCAAATATTAACTTACCTTAATCGCAATAAAGTTAGAGAAACATTGCATACGATTAAGGTGAGATCACAAATAAATGCAATATTTTTATATCTTAAGTTTAAAACACGAGTATGCTTAAAGTAATTTATAAATAAATTATTGAGAATTAACTTTAATTTATAATCTTATATCCTAAGCAGTTATATTTTGGACAATATTGAAATAAAAACTGTTTATCCAACAATGCTTGTATGTTAGATTAACGGCGATATTAAAGGGGAGTATCTAAAGGATGCAGTATTTTAGGCTTGTAAAAATTCTTGTTGCTTTAAACATTTTTGTCCAAATAACCCATGCTTCTAGTTCTTATATCATTGAAGAAGAGCCTAAACAAGTTCGTAATCTCTCCTTATCAAGGGGAGCTAAACCATCATCTTGGAGCTTATTTAATTTATGGCAATCACTTCAGCAAGCCGTATCATCTAAATTATTACCTTATATCTCTCATCCTGAAAAACCCACTCCTTCAAGGATAATTGATGCTTCATGGTGGAAAGCACCTTCCTCTGAAGAAGAAGAATTTGCTCACCAATGGCATAAGATTGTAACCTATATTGTTAAAGAGAATTTAAAGCATGCTCAACTTCTTGCTTTCAGAGTTCAAGAGCGAGAACACGATTATAAGTCCACTGTGGGCAAGAACTTATCACGTCACAAAAAATTGTCCCAACTCCTAGGGAAAGAAGCCCGAAGAATTGCAACTTTTGATGCAATTCTTGTTAAAGAATCTAAGAAAATATCTCTTCCTCAATACCTAGGTTTTTTGGCTTCTTTTAATATAGAAGAAAAAAATCTTCCTTTATTAAGAGAGGTTCTTAAAGAATTTTACGCAAAGGTTGAGCTTACTTCTTTAGGAAATGATTTTTATGATAGTGATCTTTTCCAAAAGGGTTTTTATTTAGCTGATTGCTTATGGCAAATTGGTACTCTTGAAAGACATCCAGGAAATTTACCAAAACTAAAAAATATTGTCCGTACTTCTTATAAATCTATTGAAAAGGGTGATTTGGATGATGTCTCTGATAAGCTTGAGTCTTTAGGGATTGTCTCTCACTCCGCGAGAACTTACGGGATGTCTCGTCTCTTTTCAGGAGGCTCTCTTTTATTCCTCATATTATCCAGCAGTATGATCAATGTTGCTTCAGCGTTACCGTTACGTTCAGCAGCATTAGGTATTGCTTGTGACGATAATTATAAACAGTGTGCGAGTGGTTATACGCTTTTTGATTTTTATAATACGACACTTGAAGTCAACTCTATTCTCTCCAACAGCTATTTTATTAATACAATTCAACAAACTCTTCTGGAGCCCGATCGCTTAACTGCCCTTAATACAACTCTTAACAACATTTATAACTTAATGAATACGACTGAATGGTATTCTGAAATTACTACTTTCTCTGCGAATTCAGTTCCTACAGGCAATGCCACCCGTGAAATTTATAGTCTTCCAGCACCCTTTTCTGCATCCCACTATCACTCAATTAATGATACAGCTTATCAACAATTTTTTTATAGAATTTATGATATTTATCAGCCTATAAATAATACCCAAATTGCCACATATACAGGCACATCAGGTAAGTATTATTTCTTAGATCAATTTCCTAATACGGAAGTGTGGTTTTTCCCTGTTATGATTAATCAAACCTTTGGTGTAGGTACTGCAATTATGAGACCTTCTCAAGGAAACCCTTCTATTCTCTGGCAACGTGTTATAACGAGAGACAATGCTGTTAATAACGCTGCCAGTGCATCAATCTCCGGAACAAAGGTTAATATCAATAAACCCGCACGAGCTACTTTAGAAGATGGTAATAATTTTGATAATATGACTTTACTCTATAGGGGGAATGTCGGGCAACCTTATTGCCAAGGGGGCAAACCATAGAAGATTATTTAGCGTCTCAGCCTTCTTATATAACCTCTCTTTCAAATAAGTTGATATCTTGCATGCCAGTGACAGGGCTTGATCCTTTGGCTTGTTTTAGAGTAGCTAGCGATTATTCGTACCCTTATGTAAGACTTTCGACCTTTTTTATGGAAAACACATTAGGAAACCTTACTTATCATCGTCGAATTGTTGATGGACCACGTTATAGGGATTGTAGCTACCAAGCATTAGATTCTCAAGCAACTCAAGAAACATGTCATACTTATGTATGGTCTCCAAAATACAATAATATCAGTACAACTTCTCAAGTTCTTCCACAAAATATGAGCTCTCTTTATGGCTCCCTTAAGCTAGGAGAACTGCATAAAGTAGCAGAAATATTCTTTCCTGATACCTCTGTTGAGGGTATTATTTTAGAGACCCTACAAAATTCAAGTGGAGTTTTTGGACCAAATTACTACGCTTATTGTGGTTCACCAACTTCGACCCCTTCTCCCACACCAGGGGGTAGTGGTTCTTCATCCTCAGATTCCGCAGCCATAGGCGCTGCTATTGGGGGCTCTGTTGGCGGTGTTGCAGCCCTTGCTTGCCTTACAACAGGGGTGGTGATTGCTGGCGTGAAATACCACAAGCATAATAAGAAAAAAGTTTTTGACGAAGAAGAGGATGATATCGAGATGGATAACCGTTCATCCCATATTATTTCTCAAGAGGCCTTCAATGCTAAAGGAGAAGGCTTAGAGGATGCAAGGCTCAGAGTAAAAGGGGCAATGCATGGGGTAAGGTATGGCCTTTATTTTACGGTCGATAGGCATGAAGCAAGAGAAATTAAAGCTCAAACAGGCCTCAAGATTACAGTCCCAAAAGAGGAAGAAGAAATTCCTTTCCATTTAGGAGCTGGGAACTTTGGGCGTGTCATTATTGCTAAAGAAGAAGACACAGGCCAATTTAGAGCCATGAAGATTGTAGCAGGCACAAAGAATGTGAAAGCCTCTCTTCGTGAAGGAAAATTGCAAGCTCGGTTAGGTCAAAAAGAGGGGGTTTTGCCTTTGCTTGAATACCTGCACTTTGCTCCCACAGGGAAGAATAAAAAACAAATGAAACAGCTTTTGGTTGCAACTTTTGGAGCTCCAACCATCCAAGGCGAGGACATGACGACTCAAGATTTATTGTTGCAAGTCACCCCCTTAGCAGCTTTTGGCAATGGCGAAACATTTCAAAAGAATCTTGCAGGAATCTCAAATAAAAAACTTAAAGATCAACTGTTAACACACTTTGCGCTTTCTCTTTTAACAGGCCTCAAAAACATGCATGATGATGGCGTTTCTCACCTTGATATCAAACCAAGCAATGTTTTGGTGCATACAGATGGGACTGTCTATGTCAGCGATTTTGGATGTGCTTTACAAAAAGACAATCTTAGAGGTGGGCTTGGTGATTTTAGATACTTCTCACCTGAACGGATTGGTCATTGTCGTTCATTAATGTACCGTAAAGGCCACGAATTTGCTGCAATGGAGATGTTTCCTTATTTCTCTGGAAAAGCCGCTGATGCTTTTGCAGCAGGCCTTACGTTGTTAGAGATTGCAACTAATAAATATCCTCTTGGAGTTGCAACAAGTGTAACAAATATGCTGAATGAGCGTGACTCAGATTACTTTAAAGATCACCTTGAGGATGCTTATGAAGATGTGAGTAAGAACTTAACGATCTTACCTATCATTAAAGGATTGCTTCATACCAAACCAAAAAAGAGATTCTCAACATTAAAAGCGCAAGAAGAACTTTTAAAATTAAAACCCAAAGCTTTGCCTAAAGAACTCTTTGGTGAATTTAGAAGAGCCCTTTTAGAAAAAGATCATTCAGCAAAGAGTAAAGATGCCCATACTGCACCTGCTAGTAGCTCTTCAACCTCTTATGCTTATGAGAATAAGCTTCCCTCACAACAGCATGATGAAAAAGAGCTTGATTCAATTTATGAAAACAAGCTGCCTTCAGAACAAGTTTATGGGGAAGAGATTCCATCCCTCTATAAAGAATTAGGGCAAGACTATAGTGAAGCATCCGATCTCAAATCTAGCAATTATAGTGATAAGGCAGACGATGTATATTCTGTTCCACACTTGTCTCCCTTCAATGATAATAATGCTGATCTCACATCGAGCAATGAGAGTGTTGGAGCAGACGATGTTTATTCTATGCCAAAATTATCACCTTTTAATGATAATAAGGGAGGTGAAGCACTCTATGAGGAACCTGAATTAAGCCCTTTTGATGAGAGCAGTTATGCTTATGCTACGCCTAAGTTCATCTCATAAGAGGAACTTGTAAAGTTCACTCTGCAACAGGGGGCACGCCCCTCTGTTATTGGGTTTAAAAGAATAGGGGATAAAGAACGACCTTCCCCCCTACAATAGATTCAAGTTTTCTGTAGTATAAAGCAGTTACGGAAATATAGAAAAAGGGGATGAAGAAGAGTTATAGGATTGTTAAGGCGGAGTGATGTTTTATTAGGGCAAGGAAAAAGTCTTGCTGAAGTTTGTCGTGAACTTAGTATATCGGATGTGACTTATTATCGGTGGCGCAAGGCTTATGGGGCTTGAAAATTGATCAAGCAAGAAAGCTTAAAGAGCTTGAGCGTGAGAATGCTCGCCTGAAGAAAGCTGCGGCTGACTTTACTTTTGATAAGCTTGTTTTGAAGGAAGCAGCAGAGGGAAACTTTTAAGCACCGAACGGCAAAGGCAATGTGCTGTGAGAGTCCAACAGAAGCTTGGGATCTCCCAAAGACGTGTTTGTGAGGTTTTAGAGATTCATCGTTCGGTGTTGAGATATTGCTTTAAAAGAGAAGATGACGAGCAGAGTTACGAGCGGGGATTATTCGCTTAGCGAGTCACTATGGCAGATATGGTTATCGACGTATTCATGCTTTGCTTAAGGCGGAAGGCTGGCATGTTAATCATAAACGAGTTGAGCGCCTTTGGCGTGAAGAAGGTCTCAAAGTTCCTCAGAAACAACCTAAAAGGAGTAAATTGTATCTTAATGAGCGTTAGCTCGATATAAGAGACATCATTTTTGTGATTGATTTCTCGAAAGTTATGCTTGGTTTTTTAGGTTTTAAAGAATAAGCAAGGAGAGCTGAGGTAATATTAGCGAAATAGTTCTGTACTGAGCGATGCCTTGTATGCTGCAAGTGTAAGATTGCTTTAAGCTGATCAATAACAGATTCTATCCCCCCTCGTTTATTAAGCCACCATTTTCTAATGGAGTCTAAGAACTGTTTCTTCATATTACGCTTAAGCCTGGTGATAAGTTCTATGTTGGAAGCTTTAAGCGTTTGAACAAGCTTTTTACTCAAATAACCTTTATCGCCAAAGAGCCATCCTTTAAGTCCTTGTGTAAGAGTTTGAACAACGCTGCGATCATCTGTGCTTCCTGACGTTATTTTGAAATGCATGAGTTCCCCTTTATCATTGATGACAAGATGAAGTTTGAACCCAAAGAACCACCCTGTTGAGGTCTTGCCTCTTTTTGCAAATCCTTCAAAAACCTTATGGCGCCCTATACGCCAATTGTCACACACCGGTAATTTCGTTGAATCAATAAAATAGCGCCCTGTCTTTTCTCCAGGGACTTGTCCCAATAAAAGAAGTAGTGGCATAATAGCCAGAGGAATCAACTCAAGAAAACGGTTGTAACTCACTAAGGTTGGAAAGGCCTCTTTATAGTGTTGAGACAGACAACTTTTATAAAAATCTTTGAAAGTGCGATAATGGCTTAATTAAAATAACACTAAAATGGTCATAATCTCTGAGATAGATAATCCACAACAACGCCGGCGCTTGCGTCTAGAATTAGGCAGAAGTTTTACAGAGCTTCTTTCCTCAAATTGCTTGCAAAAATCATCAATAAAGCAAGAAATCTCTTTTAAGGGGACCATAAAACCTCCTTAAGTTGGTAGTTTAAGAGATTTTATGTCCTCTAACTCTTTCCCTCAATCATAATCCAAAACATCAACCTCTTATATCGAGCTCACGTTTATAATTCTAATATTAATGCCCCAGTTCCTTTGAAGTGCCTTATATTTTTAGTAACCACATGTAAGCCATACCGTAGAGCTGTAGCAGCAATTAGACCATCACATGCTGGTATTGTTTTCCATCATTTTGAGCACGTGCTGTTAGTTCACTCCACATAATGGCAGTGTCACGATCAATAGATAAAATGCAATCGTAAAATTGTTGTTCAAGACTTGTGAGCTAATTGTTAATTCTAACTTTTTCTTGCTTTCAGGGAACAGATTAATGCCCTTTGCGATCTCTCCAACTCTTAATACGCTTAAAAATAAATCATTATCATCGTAATGAGATATTGTTGATTTAATGAATTTACTTTCTTGGGGATGCCTTAGCTCAGCAAGGATACATATATCAAGCAAGAGCCTCACATTTCAAAATCTCTACTGGGGCTTTTATCTCGCGTTTGATCTAATTCTTCGAAAGAGGGGCCTTGCATAAGGAAGTCCTTAAAGCTAGGTCTTACACCCGTTAAACGCTGATATTCTTTTTCATCTAAGATAACAACCGATTGATTGCGCCGGCGTACTCGTCTAGGCCCTTGTGTTAAAACAAAATTATTATAGAGCTAAACATCCCAATATTCAATCATTTATATAAGTATAATACTTTATAAATTTAGGTGTTATAGTATTTAGATATAAGGTGTTAGTGAGGGAAAAAATGAAATACGTATAATGTTGTGTGCTTTAGAGTTTTTTATCCCAAGTAAGCTTTGCTACTCTTCAAGAAGATGATTTTTCTTCTCAATCTAAGACGCAGATAAGTATAATTTCTTCTGCTAACCATTCTCAAGAAGTAAATCCCAAAAGTATAAGCTTCATTCATTTCGAAGACATTGCCTCTAAAGCAGCTCAAGGAAGTCTGCAAGCACGAGCACAATTTGAGATCAATCTTTTATACAGTTATGGGATTAATTTAGAACAAAACCAAGATAAGTTTTATGAGTATATATTTCTTGCTGCTGTGCAAGGATTGGCTGCAGCCGCTCTTATCTTTCATCAATCATGTCTCTCAAAAAAAAAGTCTTGATCCCGTCGGCAGATACATAACGTTTATTAGGATTTAAATGATTAATATTTATTAATTTAGGAGAAGGAAACAAAGACGTTAACAATTTATAAAAATAGCTATCTTACCTTAGCGTTTTTATACCAAGATATTGTGAATCGAATAAAATAGGTATACTGAATAATACTTTATTTTAGATTAGTCATAGGCTTATAATAATTGACACCTATCAAGCCAATAACATTACAGAATATGAGGTAAAAGGCTGGTGCAATTGTAGCACCTGTTATAAGAACAAGTCCCATGGATATTAAAGGCGCAGTTCCTCCAAAGAGGGCTTCTCCAACAGATACGCCAAGCGCAACCCCACTATAACGGTCAGAAGCTGGGAAGAGTCGAGTTGCTAGGAATGCTGCACATGGTCCAACATAAAGCGCCCCACAAAGAGTTAAGGTTGCTTGTGCAATAATAATTTTCGTTAAAGTTGTTTCATGGTTTACAAACCAAAACACAGGCAGCGCCACTACAATAAGAAGTAAAGCCCCCCAGCTCATCATTTTCGCTAATCCTACTCTATCTGAAAAGTACCCTGCTATAGGAATCATTAACATCCACAGCACCATAACTCCTGCATTAATGAGCATGCCATAAGAAGTAGAAACATTAACTTTAGAAGCAAGGGTAATAATATGCATAGAAATAACATAAAAGGGGGCTAATGCAGCAGCGCCTATTGCTATAGCGCACAAGAAATTACGCTTTTGAGAAGTCAGCACTTCTATCAAAGGAATTTTGTTCTGCTTAGGTTTTTCTGCTAACCGAGAAAATACTGGGGTCTCCTCAATCTGATTTCTTAAATAAAATCCAAAGAGACCAAAAAAGAATCCCATTATGAATGGAATTCTCCATGCCCAAGAAGGCATCCCTTTCATAAGGCAGATAGAGCTACTAGCAAGGGCTAGGATAACACCAATTAAACTTGATGCTGGAAGAAGACTGCATGCAAATCCTGGTTTATAATGTTGATTATATTCAGCAATTAAAATTGAAGCCCCGGTGTACTCACCTGCTGTGCATGCTCCCTGCATAAGCCTGCAAACCACAATTAGCAGCGGGGCCCACAATCCTATATGCTCATAGGTAGGTAACAGACCAAGCGTTAAAGTAGGGAGAGTAACAAGAAGTACAGATAAAACGAGGGCTTTTTTACGACCATAACGATCGCCAATATGACCAAATAGAATTCCTCCCAGAGGACGTATCAAGAACCCTGCTGCAAAGGCACCTAAACTTGCTATTCTTGACGTAGCAGGATCTGCTAGAGGGAAGAATAAAGGCGACATATAGGCCGCAAGGAAACCATAAAGTGTAAAATCGTAATACTCTAAAGCATTTCCAATAACTGCTGCGAAAAGAATTTTCTTTTTCATGTTTACATACATATTGACAACTATTTATCCAATAAAGTGCCAGTTAATCATGTGTTATGCTTTAATAGCAATAACACCTAATATTTCATTTCCTTCACAATTAATATCATTTGCTATTTTAGAGATTGAGAATGAGCTTATTCTTTCAATCTTGAAGCCTACTTTAGTTACCAATGTTTCAACAATATCCTTATCAAGCAAATTAATTGACTTGGGGATCATATCCGCAATGCTAGGGATATAATCTGCCGTATTTTCAATGAAGCCAGGCCACGGGTGTCCTGATTTTTTACGCGCTATGTAATAGGGCAAGAAATTTTGAAATATCTTTGTATAAGGAGTTGATGTCGCAAGAAAGAATTTCCCCCCAGGCTTTAGCCATTTATAAATTTGATTCAAAGCTTCAATGAGTTCCTCTCCTGACACAAAATGTAGGACACCTGAAGCGAGCACAGCTCCTAAGCTATTTTCAGCAAAATTAACTTCTCCTGGAACCTTACCAACTTTTAACTCAAGCCTGCCTAAGCAAGAAGTAGGTACTCGCTTTTTTAAAATTTCCAAATGGCGGCTTTCAATATCATTAGCAATGACTTTAGCCCCCATTTTAAGGGCAGGAATTGAAGCAACACCATAAGATGCTCCAATATCTAAAACTGGGCCAGGGGCATGAGGGGCAAAATTAACAAATGCTTGGCTATATTCATGTAATTCAGACAACATATAGCCTTGTTTATTAAGAGTAACCATTAAGCCATCAGCAGGAATATCGATATCCATCTGATGATCATTTGCTACATAAGATGGAGAAGCCCTTGCTAATCTCAAGGCAATATATCCCATTAAGCTCCCCGCCATAATGTAGAAAGCAGAAGCAGAAAACTGGCCTGTTTTTTGGACAAGTAAATTACCAATAAGTGGGGCTGTACCACCCAGGAGAGCACTTCCTAACCCTGATGCAATAGATAACCCACTACACCGCAGTGCTACAGGGAAAAACTCTGCCATTAAAGCACCACTTGGTGCAACATAACCTGCCCCTAACAAACTCAGAAGTGCAAGGCAGGATAGTGTGAGCGGTAAAGAATATGAAAGCTGAATTACCCAACATAAAGGGAAAGATAAGATTAGCATACTAATCGTAGAGATCTTCATAACCAATGCACTTCCTTTTCGATCAGCAACCATCCCCATGAGAGGAAGAAAAAGAATCCACATGGCCATGAAGAAAGCGTTTGTGAGCATAATTTGAGAAATGGAAAAGTTGAAATTTAAAGGAATACTTGAATTAATGGCAAAGACCGAAATCATATAAAAGGGAATTAAAGTTGCGCCCGCAATACCAATTGTACAAAGAAAGTTTTTTAAAGAATACCTAATGACATCCCTAATTGGGTTGTCACTTAACTGTTGAGTCTCCTTTGCAGTCTCATAGTCTAGAGTTTCTTCAGTCTTTCTTACAGCCCAGTAACCGATAAGGCCAAGGATACCTCCCAGTATAAAAGGAATGCGCCAACACCATTTTGGCATAATATCCATGGTGCATAAGGCACCTACGGAAGTTCCTAAAAGAGCGCCAACTAAGCTTGATGCCGCAAGGAAACTACAAGCGAAATTAATTTTTCCTTTTTGTGCTTGTTCTGCAACAAATACAACGCTGCTATATGCTTGTCCTCCTACAGAGAACCCTTGAAGTAAGCGACAAGCGATTAAAACAATGGGAGCTATAATTCCTATCCTTTCATAAGAAGGAAGTATGCCAATAATAAATGTTGGTAGTGCAGAGAGAATAATTGAAAGAATGATTGTGCTTTTCCTGCCAATCTTGTCTCCTAAATAGCCAAAAACGATACCTCCAAAAGGATTCAATAAATAACCACTGGCAAATGCCAGTAAAGATGCCATCAAAGAAATATTTGGATTGGATGATGGAAAAAAAATAGAGGACAAAAGTGGTAAGAAGAACCCAAATAGGATTATTTGATAATATTCAAACGAATTATTCATCATAATTGATAGAATATTCTTTTTAAACATAATAATAAATTATTCTCTATTAGTTGTTTTTAACTAGCAATTTTAGAGCAATAACGTATTGGGGACATTCTGACAAGAATAATTTAATTTAAATTTTAAATAAAAAGTAAGCCTTTCAAATACTTGAAATTAAGCTGCTTTTCTTTTAAAATTATCAGGGATAACCTCTAAAAGGTACTCTCCAAAGACTTGAACACGTCTAGAATTTACAAGAGCTTGTGGGTATACATAATATAAGTCGATAGTTGGCCCTGAGACTTCAGGCAATATTCTAACCAGATTCATCTTATCTATGCCTGGGAATTCTTTGGATAATGCAACGATACCCAGTCCTAACTCAGCGAGACGACTTGCTGCTTTAGAAGAATTAATGCTGACATAAGGTTTTCGGGTTGTCTGAGGCTTAGCTCCAATACGAAGTGGCCAGTCTATATCGCTGTATGGTCTTATCGTGGATTCCCCAAATGTAATAATGCGATGATGATCAAGGTCTTCAGGTTTTTTAGGGCATCCAAACTTCATAAGGTATTCAGGGCTAGCATAGAGCTCTAAGAAGCAAGAAAATAAGTAGGTTTGGATTAAATCAGTTTGGTCGGCAATAAAAGGACGGATGGAGACATCGGCTTCTCGTGCTTTAACATCAAGCTTTTCGTCATGGCCAATAATATCAAATTCAATGAGGGGATATTTCTTTAAAAAGCCTGGTAAGAGCTCAACCAACCATAAGCTTGCAAGCGCTACAGTTGATGCTACTTTTAAACTCCCTTGAGGTTCTGAGGTTTCATCTTGAATTAAAGATTTTGCTTCTTCGAAGCTGGTATGCATTAGTTCAACTTTATGAAATAGAATTTCACCTTCTTTCGTGAGCACAACTCCTTTAGGAACCCTATTAAAAAGCTGTGTTTTGAGCCGATATTCTAAAAGCTGCATACTGCGACTTAACGTGCTTTGTGAGATATTCAAGTTATGAGCTGCTCCTGCGAAGCTGCCTGCTTTTGCAACATGATAGAAAATTCTTAATCTGTCCCAGTCCATATCAAGCCCTTATTCATTATTTTCGATAATAGCTTAAAGTGCTTCAAATAAGATGAAAACAACTTTATAAATATGGGATAGAAAATAACATTTTTTTAAATTGCACTTGAAGCATATCAAGCTGTCTACTTGTATCGCCGTCTCTTATTAAAACGAGGCGAATCTTCTTGAATTACAGGCCAGTGTGTTCATTTAGACTGCGTAATAGTTAGTAATTTTCGAAATAAAGGGAGCTAAATATAATATATGCCATGCATAAGGCGAGTCACCCTATAAAAATTTACATATCCTATATGCCATAATTGATATGGGATTATGTTTATCACTTAAGTAAGATCATCTTATGAAGTCTTAAGGATTTCTGGGATTTTTAAGTCCCACGTCTTTCAGACGTAAAGCCTCCCTGTTAACTTGTGGCTAGACTTTTTTATAAGGTCTAGCCCTTCTTCTTTCAACTGGAAACTGTTTTGAAATTTAATATTGAGAACATCTAAGAAAACCACCATTAATATTTGTATTTCCCCTTTAAAGGAGATGAATGTATTGGCTTTTAATATAAGAAATTTCATTAATAAATATTTCTTATCTGTACCAAAAAATGTTTATTACTGGGGCTACTCCACTTTGTTGTAAACACGAATATGTCTAATTAGAATATTATTTCTTGAATGAAATTAATGTATACAGCAGTAACACAAGTTATAAAACGATATAATTATTATGCTAAATTAAATTTAGAACTAATTTCGTGGGGGTGACGGTGAGTCTTTAAGCATCCCTGTTTTTATATCGTATCTAAGGCGCCCTCCCCAGTTCGCCTGATAGAATTTTTTGGAGACTATGGCAACCCCCTGCTGCCCTTGTTAATTGTAGTATATAAGAAATTTTTTAAAATTTTCAAGTAAAAAGTTATTGATTTTATTGCATTTTATCTCATTTTTTGCGATAAAAGACTTATATCTCACTTTTTACATTGGTTAATGTTTCATTAATCATTTGGTAAGGTATTGTTAAGATTATATTAGCCGTTTGTTAATCTATTTTTCTTATTTCATCTAAAGTGACAAATCAGAAAATTCTATATGAACCTTTTTCCCTAAAGCAATTGCCGCTTTTTCCAAACTCTTTAGTGTAACACTTGTATTTGTTGGGTCTAATAATCGGTCAAAAGCAGCCCGACTTGTATGTATTTGTTTGGCAACTTGAGTCTTTGTTATCTTTCTTTCTTCCATAGCTTTACCAAGCTCCCATGCAATAACCCTTTTTAATGCAAGAGCCTCTGTTTCAGCTAAGATTCCTTCTTTATCAAGAATTTCATCAAGATTACTTCCAACAAACTTATTTTCTTTATCCATTTTTGATTCTCCTATAACGCTTTTTAGCCATCTCTAAATCTTCTTGTGGTGTTTTTTGTGTCTTTTTTATAAACCCATGCAATAAGATCATTTCAGATCCTTCTATACAAAATATAACTCTTGCAATCCTATTTGATTGTAAACTTGAGCGTACTTCATATAATCCACTCCCTAGAGGCTTACAGACTGGCATCCCTATGGGCCAACCAAATTCAACAGTTTTTATATCTACGCCAACAACTTTCTTGTCATCTTTACTCAGTTCAAGAAGCCACTCTTTAACAGGCTCTTTCCCTGTTTCCGATCTATAAAATTTAACTGTTATCTTCTTCATAATTAAATGTATCAAAATTGGTACCACATGTCAAAGCTTATATTTCTGAAGCTATTTTTGAAGTAATCCTGCTCTGTTCCAGAGAAGATCCTAACAATTCTTGAAAAGTGCGTTTTAGCTCTATTCTTAGATTCTTCTGAATCCAATCTCTCATGAATAAATCTGGTGCTTGAAGTTCAACTTCTATAGCTTTTATGGTGATGATATTTAGAGGATACAACCACTGTTTAACCATCTCATAACCTGATTTTTCACACAATCTCAAACAAGTCTCAATCCAAGTTTGATCCTTAGAAGAATTAATAACGTCTTGTTTTAATTCCTCATGAGCTTTGTTTTCTTCCTCAGGTGATATGTTTTAAGGGTTTTTCTTTGATCTTACGGTTACCAAGAGTAAACTCTCCTTCTTGTCTCTACCATCTAAACCCAATAAAAAATCATACGGTTGTGAGTTAATTTTTTATAATATATTGAAATTCACTTGGACTTTTAAAAAAAATAGTTATTATTTTGAATATGAAAAAAGAGAGCAATAATTAATTAAGTAGAGTAAAATAGATGCACAACAAAATTTATATATTAATGTTTCTAATGAGCCTTTTAGCAATACAAGCTGAAGCTAAAACAGAAGTATTTTTGGGGGTGCAAGGTGGTTACAATATTATCAATGCTAAAGTTAAACGCCATACTCAATTTAATGCGGCTGCTCTTAATGTGAGTGATAAGGCGGATATCTCAAGTGGGAGTGCTCTTGGAGGTGCTTTTTTTGAGTTAGGGCATACTTTTCAAAATTCATTCTTTTTAAATTTGCAAATAAATGCATTTCTTTCAGGATTCAAAAAAACAAATACAACTGCGGTAAATGCAATAAATAATCCCATCACAACTTCTCTTAAAATGAAAAACAGCTTTGGAGGAGCCTTGAAGTTAGGTGGGAAATTTAAGGGTATTTTACCTTATGCAAAGCTAGGTTTAGCCGGTTCCAAATGGGAATCTCAAACCACTATAAGGCCGGGTTTTAAAGGAGATATGTCAAAAAGACGAATAGGAATAGAAATTGGAGCTGGAATAGATATCCCTTTAGAAGATCGTTTTTCTATAGGAGCTGAATTTTCCCATCTTCATAATAAAAAAATTTCTTATCATGCAATCAATAATGTAGGCCAAAGGCGCACTATCTCTATTCATCCTCGAGAAAATCGCATCATGTTTAGTATTAAGTATAAACTAATGAATAATTTAATCAGCTTGTAAGATGAGAAAATAGTAATATTAAAAAAGAATTTATACCTCATAAAAACCGCGGGATTTGCCATGGATAATGCTTGGTTTAATTAACCAAGACTCATAAACCTGACCAAACAGGCTGCTTTTTTAAAAGATTAACGGAAACCGCCGTATGCGAAGAGCTTGTACAGTGGTGTGAAAAAATGGCGTCGCGAGGCTCCTTCTCCTCTATCGAATTTTACGCAAAAACTGGAGTGTTCACCAGTTAGAAATAAAAAAAAATGATTTCAAGCAATATGAATAAAAAGTAAGTAGTTTCCTGAGATAGATGTTAGTGAACTTCCCTTCACCTGAAACTTCTGAGTCTAAATGATACCTTCAGTTATGCTTGCTTATTTGAAATATTTTGTTAAAGATTAAGCTATTAGAGAACAAACTTTTTGAGGAGGGAAGATATGAAAAGTTTAATGATTGGTACCATAATTGTGAGTGTTTGCTTACCTTTTATTAATTATGAAGTAGAAGCGTCATTAACAGAAGCAGAAGAGTTAGCATTAGCAAGTGGTTCGGATTTTGACAGAAAGATTCTTGCTCAAAAAATTGCTGCTAAAGGAAATCTTCCAAACTTTTTAGCATCTTTAGGTGCAGAAAATCCTGACATACTTAACCTTCAAAGCCAAATAAATAATGCAAAAGTTGCGGTTGGTACTATTCAGCCTGGAGATCCCACTCTTGCAAATAGAATTGCTGCTGTTCAACAAATTATTCCAGGAATTTCTCTTATCAACGGAGCGCAACAGATTCAAGCAAAGGTGGCTACTGCAATAGCGGTATTAGATAGTACTCCTAATCAAACATTACCGGGTGCAACGCAAGCTGTTACTAATGTTGTTTCAACTGGAGGAGTTGGTGGAAACCGGGGTGCTAATGTTCTAACAGATGTAACTGCGGCAAGAGATGCACTCCCTAATGCTGGAGGAGGAGACCTAAAAGCCAGAGCGCTTGCTATTGGAGGAACAGTGAATACTGCCATCACTGCACTGGATACAACAGCTGGTCAAACATTACCAGGTGCGACTCAAGCTGTGAATGATGCTGTTTCGACAGGAGGAGTTGGTGGAAATAGAGGTGCTGATGTTCTGACGGATGTCACTGCTGCGAGAGATGCACTCCCTAATGCTGGGGCAGGAGACTTAAAGGCAAGAGCACTTGCTGTAGGTGGAACAGTGAATACTGCCATCACTGCACTGGATACAACAGCTGGCCAAACTTTACCAGGTGCGACTCAAGCTGTGAGTGATGCCGTTTCGACAGGAGGAGTTGGTGGCAATCGAGGCGCTGATGTTCTAACAGATGTAACTGCGGCAAGAGATGCACTCCCTAATGCTGGAGGAGGAGACCTAAAAGCCAGAGCGCTTGCTATTGGAGGAACAGTGAATACTGCCATCACTGCACTGGATACAACAGCTGGTCAAACATTACCAGGTGCGACTCAAGCTGTGAATGATGCTGTTTCGACAGGAGGAGTTGGTGGAAATAGAGGTGCTGATGTTCTAACAGATGTAACTGCGGCAAGAAATGCACTCCCTAATGCTGGAGGAGGAGACCTGAAAGCCAGAGCACTTGCTATTGGAGGAACAGTGAATACTGCTATAACTGCACTGGATACAACAGTTGGGCAAACATTACCGGGAGCAACACAAGCTGTTACTAATGTCGTCTCAACTGGAGGAGTAGGTGGCAATCGAGGCGCTGATGTTCTAACAGATGTAACTGCGGCAAGAAATGCACTCCCTAATGCTGGAGGAGGAGACCTGAAAGCCAGAGCACTTGCTATTGGAGGAACAGTGAATACTGCTATAACTGCACTGGATACAACAGTTGGGCAAACATTACCGGGAGCAACACAAGCTGTTACTAATGTCGTCTCAACTGGAGGAGTAGGTGGCAATCGAGGCGCTGATGTTCTGACGGATGTCACTGCTGCGAGAGATGCACTCCCTAATGCTGGGGCAGGAGACTTAAAGGCAAGAGCACTTGCTGTAGGTGGAACGATTAATACTGCAATATCTGAGATTGATCCTGTAAAAACGACTCTACCCGCAGCTGTCACCAGTATCATGGATACGCCTACTAACTATAATTCAGTGTGGAACTTCGCCTCTGGGATTAATCCCGCTTACGTGGTAGGTGCAGGCACTGGTAACGCTAATGAAGCCTCATTACGCAATGAAATCATTATATTATTAAATATAATACAAAGTATTAATCAAACTACGCATCAGATAACGCGACCAGATGGATTAACTGCAAACCATTCTAACGTAACCCTTAGAGATTTAATTAGATTCCTAAGCCAACGTACGTCTCTTCAATAACATATGAATTTAAGGATTAGTGATAAATTTTAAGAATGTAATCATGCAAAATCTCTTCATCTATAGCTTAGGCCATCAGATAGCAAGCGCTGATGACTTTAAAGGCTTTTTTGTCGGAGCAGGGAGGGTATATCTTTGGAAACTCTCATATGGACCGGAAAATCAATAAAGTGGCCCTTCCAAATTCAAAAAGATGATAAATTTCACATAAGTTCACATGGTATAATTGGTGGAGGGTTATTAGAGTACAATCATATGGTTTCCAAAGAATTCCTGGTAGGTATTCAACTTAATGCAAAATGGTTTCATTTGAATGGAAAGGTTGAAAATTTCAACCATATCCCCCTCAATCTATTTCGAGTGATCTTAAAATGAAGCATAGTTATGGTGTGGCTCTAAAAAATGGATACCATGCACTTAAGACGTTGCTTTATATGACAATAGGTTAGTGTCATCTAAATGGAGCTCAAAAACTCAAGGAATGCCATCTTTAGGTCAGGGTGCTATCTCAAAAAACTTACAGGGTATGAGCTAGGGACAGGCATTGATTATTTTTAAACTAAGAGAGTTGTGATTGGTGTGAAATTTGTACATGGGTGGTATCCTAAATTTAGTTACCCTAACAACCTTAGCTCAGGACAAACGCTCCATAAAATTAAAGTCCGAGCTCAGACCAACACACTAAGTTTTAATATAAATGTAAAGTTTAATCCCATTATAGAGGTTTAGAATGAGTGATTAGAGACGTGTATTTAATGATCTGCGCATCTTGACAAGATGGGGCACATTTTTGACATTTAAATAAATATTCTTTACCAAAATAATATTTATATGCTAGCTTTAGTGCCAATAATTTAAAGAGGGATGTTTTGAATGGCGCACTATATTAAAGTCTTAGTCATCTTAGTACTATGTAATATCTATACTCAAAACCTGTCTGCATCGAGTTCAAATATTATTGAAGATACGCCTCGTTCTTTTGCAAAGCAAGCAACACCTAAGAATGAAGGAGCCCCACGATGGGGCTTTTATTCTTTATGGGATAAGGTTAAGAAAAAAGTTTCCTCTTTAATAGTACCTTCCTCTCATAGACCTCAAATATTTTCAGCCGATGAAGAATCAAACCCTTCTTGGTGGGAAGCTCCTACATCAAAAGGACAAGAGTGGGAAGAGCAATGGAATTCCATGGTGATGTTTATTATTAAAGAGAACATCGACCATTCCAAGTTAGTCTTTTCGACCGCTAATTACCGTGAAGCTATTTATGCTTCAGAAGGACGCAATCTCTCTCACCATGCAAAATTAAGGAAAATGTTGGGCGGAGAAGCTCAACAAGAAGCAGTACGAGATCGTCTTTTTCATCAAAATGCTAAGAATATACATTTAAAACAATATGGTCAGTTTTTATCATCTTTTAGAAGGGATCAAAGAGAAAATTTTCCTTTAATGAGACAATCCTTAAAGGACTTTTATCAAAAAGTTCGAGGAACTTCTATTGAAGGAGATTGTTATGATGGAGATATATTCCAAAGAGGCTACGCACTTGCTGAATGTCTCTGGAAAATTGGAGATCTTAAACGTCAAGCGAGCAACTTGAATCTTCTTAGAGAGACTATTCTCCGCTCTTATAAATTGATGAATGGTGGAGAACTTGATGAATTAATATATGATGACCTTAAGGCTGCAACAGTTATAGCCCCTACAAAGCAATCATCTTCTATTATAAAAGCAGTTAAAGGTTCTTCTCTTCTTCTCTTAACTCTTTCAGCAAGCTTGATTAATACGACCCAAGCAATGGGACAAAGATCAGTAGCAGTAGATTTTGCATGTACTGTTGATTATAAGCAGTGTGAAAGTGGTTATACCCTTCTTGATTTTTATAGTTCTGCGCCTGAAGTAAATTCTATCCTTTCAAATAATATAGTTCTTAATGCAACGCAGAACTCTTTGCTTAACCCAGATCGTCTTACTGCACTTAGTATGACCCTTGATAATATTAATCAATTAACAAATACAACAGGATGGTTATCAGAAGTAACGGCTTTTTCTGTAACTGCTGTTCCAAATGGAAATGCTACACGCGTAATTTATGCACCACCTGCACCATTCACTCAAATAGATTACAGTTTAATCAGCGATACAAGTCATTACTATAATGCTTATCAAATTGATGATATCTATCAACCAGCTACTCTTTTTCAAAATGGAACAATTTCTAATTCAGGTACTTATTACTTTTTAGATCAATTTCCTAATACAGAAGTATGGTTCTTTCCTGTTATGATAAATGATACTTTTGGTGTAGGTACCGCTGTGATGAGACCATCTCAAGGAAACCCTTCCATCCTTTGGCAGAGAGTTATGACAAAAGAGAGTAGTTTTAATACAACTGGGAGTGCAGCTCTCCCACTCAGAACTATCGAGATGAATAAGCCCGTTCGTGCGACTGAAGAGCAAGGATTAACACAAGACGATTTAGGAAGTTTACATAGTGGGGATGTTGGAGAGCCTTACTGTGCGGGCAATCAAACTATTTTCAATTTTTTAAACTCTCAATCTAGCGCTATTACGACGCTTGCAAACAGATTTATTAGTTGCATGCAGAATCCTGTTCTTGATGCCTCAAGTTGCTTTAGAACATTTGGCACTTATGATTCTGCTTACTTTAGACTTTCCTACTTCTTTATGGAAGATAATTTAGGCAGTCGATTATACACTCGTCGAATTTATGATGGCCCCAGTTATCAGTCATGTTCTTATAAAGAAATTAGCTCAAATCAAGTTCAAGAAGATTGTCACTCTTATACATGGACACCCGTCATTTCCAATATAAATTCAACCTCACAACTTTTGTCTCAAAGCTTAAGTTCTATTTCTGGTTCAACTGCACCAGGAAATGTCCATAAAATATTGGAATATTTCTTCACAAGTTCTTCAGTTGATGGAATTGTCGTTCATACAGTTCAAAATTCCTCAGGTATATTTGGGCCTAATTATTATGCTTATTGTCTAACACCAATAGTTCCGACAATAGGTGGGCCTACTCTAGTCCCAACAGATGCAAATGAACCTACACAATCACCTTCCAACACATCGGGTTTAAGTGATGAGGCCAAGATAGGGATTGGTGTTGGAGCGGGTGCAGTAGGACTGGCAGCAATAGGTACAGGAGTTGGCTTTGGTATCTACAAGCATAAGCAGAAGAAAAATAAGGAAGGCAGTTTTGCAGATAATGATGATTTAGAGAAGAATGGAGGTAATCGTTCCCAATCAGTTACTTCTCCTATAACAAGGGAAGCTTTTAAAGCTGTAAAAGGGAAAGGAATAAAAGACGCTCGTATCCGTATTACAGGGGCGATGCATAATAAAGAATTTGCTCTCTATCTTACAATTGATCAAAATGAAGCCTTAAAATTATTGGCAAGCTCAGGCCTCAAAATTGATTTCCCAGTCAATCAAGAAGAAATTGATTTAATCTTAGGCGCTGGGAATTTTGGTCAAGTGAGGGTTGCAAGAGATGAAGAGACAGGCGAATTTAGAGCGATTAAGATTGTTGCAGGTCGCGATAAAGTGGAAGCCTCTTTGCGTGAAGGACAGTTGCAAGCACATTTAGGGGAAAAAGAAGGTGTTCTTCCACTCTTAGAGTATTTGCACTACGAACCTACCGCAGATAATAAAAAAGAAATGAAACACCTTTTGTTGGCAACTTTTGGCTCTACAACGATTCAAGGAGAAGATATGATTTCTCAAGATCTTCTCTTACAAGTCACCCCATTAGCAGCCCTTGGAAATGGTGATAATTTTCAAAATATGCTTTCCCAGGTCAAAAGCTTTGATCTCAAAGATCAACTTTTGTCACACTTTGTCCGCTCTGTATTAACTGGCCTTAATAATATGCATAATGATGGCGTTTCCCATCTCGATATCAAACCATCAAATATTCTCGTTCATAGTGATGGAACAATTTATATAAGTGACTTTGGATGTGCTGTACAAAAAGATAACATAAAGGGAGGGATTGGAGATTTCTCATACTTCGATCCTCAACGCGTTGCTTATAATCGTGGTTTAGCAGTAAAGATGGGCCATAAAATTGCATCTCAAGAGATGGCTGAATTTTATTCTGGCCACCAAGCTGATAATTTTGCGGCAGGGCTCTCATTCTTACAAATTGCTCTTAATGGTTATCCTCTAGGTATAGAAGAGGGAGGTATTCTTGGAATCATAGAAGCGAGAAACTATGAATACTTCACTATGTATCTCAAAGATGCTTTTGAGAAAGTTGATGCTCGTTTCTCTGCTTTACCTGTGATCAAAGGGCTCCTTGCTGTCAATGAGAAAGAGAGATGGACGACAGCTCAAGCTTTAAGAGCTGCGAATAAGCTTAAAGTAAAATTGAAGTCTAAAGAGCTATTTGAATATTTTGAACGTGATTTGAATGAACCTGCAACATCTCAAGAAGTTGAGTTGGCACCTCAACACAAGCAGCCCGGCATTATTGAAGTCGTTAAACGCAATAAACCAAATGCCTATTTTACTTCAGTTTCAAGCAATATTTCTGAACAAAGTTCTTCAGCTCTTTATGGGGCAGAAATGCCGTTCTACAATGTCCTTCAAGAAGTATATAAATCATCACCTGATGAAACACGTTCATTACTTAGTTACGATACCCTTGATTTAAGTGCAGCACCAAGCCAAGGACTCACTTATGATACAGTTGAGTTGAGCGCGCCACCTCGTAAACAAGGAAATACTACTGGTGTATGGGCTTACCAGAACTAATACAAAAGCTTAATGAAGTTAAAACTAAGGGTATATAGGTGGCTGGAGTGCTCCCTATTAAGACCGAACAAGTAGATTAGCTCAGTTAGTTACACCCTACCTTTTTAAGGTCTTCCATGGAAGACCTTAAAAACTCCCTTGGCGAGAACATCTTTAACCCTTTATGGGGTGCATTGTTATTGTAATAATCGAACCATCCTGGAAGCTGCTCGATTACTTTTTCCCCTGAGCTTAAGTCAGCCACATAAACATAGTCTCTCTTGAAGGTTTTCACAAAGGCTTCTGCCATACCATTACTCTCTGGACTATAAGGAGCTGTTGTTCACATCTCAAAGCCAAGAGAGCGGCCGAAGCTAATGGTTTGCCTGGCTACGTAAGCTGGACCATTATCACTAAGCCATTGCAATTTGTGAGGAATATAGTTGTGCAAAGGGAACCTGATTTCCATGCATTCTGTCATCAAGTCTCTGATCATTTGACCATCAACATCTTTGTTAGAAGCAACCCTGGAGATCGCTTCTCGGGCATGGCAATCAAGAACAAAGGCAACATGCACCTGGTCCCCATGCCAACATTGAATACTAAAATGGTCAGAACACCACCTCAGGTTACTCTTCAAGGTAATGACTTTACTGTCATGAACGCGAGTTGGCTTATTACCATATTTTTGCAAAAGTAAACCATTTTCCTTCATCAAACGATAGACTCTCTTGACATTAATCGCTTGATTTAACCTTTTCCTGAGCAAAGCTGTAATCCGCCGATATCCATAAGTGGGCCTTTCGTCCGTTAGTTGGCGGTCACAAAAAGGATTTCTCCATCTCTTGAGTTATCCCGTTTCTTTTTACGAGCTGTTTGATCCTTAGTTAACTGCTCATAAACATTGGATCGGGAAACTTCCATCACTTGGCAAACCTTCTTCATTGGGAATCTCCTGATTCTGGCAATGGTTTGTGCCAGATAAATTTTTTTTCGCGACTAATCTTGATAGCTTCTTTCAGAATCTCTACTTCCTCGGTTTTTTGTCCAAGCAAACGTTCTAGCCGCTTAATCCGATCAAGGGCTTGCTTATACTTAGTCTGAGGAACAACGGTTTCTTCGCTCTTTATGCCCACAAGTGCCCCTTCTCCCATCTTACGGCGCCACATAAAGACTTGGGAAGCTGCAACCCCATGTTTACGAGCAACATAAGAAACGCTCTTACCAGCCTCATAGGTCTCTTCAACAATAGATTTCTTCTCCAAAACACTCCAACGCCGTCAACGTTGAACCGAGGTTATCACATGAACTGTATCAATTTTAGAACTAGGCATAGTACTAGTATTTCTCCTATCACTTAGGAGCTATCTTATCGTGTCCGGTCTGACGGGGGTAACTCCACCATACAACTGTTGAATATTCTAAAGGGGATAAGCGTACAAGGTCTTCTTTACGGCAAGCCATTATAAAACACTGGAACGCTAAGAAATGTATTATTGCAAGAAGAATAAATAAAGGAATATCTCCTATAATAAGAGAGATACTTTTATATGTAAATATTGCATACGCCTATAACTGATAATTAAAATGGTTCTGATTGATTAACAAACCAGATTTTCTTTTCCTATTATGAGCTAGGCAGCTCCTTTGAGGTGAGCTTCTTAAGCTTGTCCCCAAATAGTCCCGTTGCTTTCCTTAAGGGTTCATCTGCTAAATGAGCATAGCGGTGAGTTGTTGCCGCTTGTGTATGACCTAAAAGTTTACCCACTATACTAAGACTCAAGCCGCTAGATACCAGATGTGAAGCATGGGTGTGACGAAGATCATGAATACGCACATTCTCAAGCTTTGCTTCTTTTATAACTTTTTTCCAAAAAGTTTTAATTTCTTGCAGATGCTGCCCCTCAATCTTGCTAGGAAAAAGGTATGGCGAGTTTTCTTTCCTAAATTCCTTAAGCTCATTCAGAACGTTAATAGCATTTTCTGAAAGGGGTAGATGTTCTTTCTTTTTCTGCTTTGTTAAATGAGAAGGCTTTGTCCAGATACCCTTCTCAAGGTCAAATTGGTCCCAAGTTGCTTGAAGCAGTTCTCCCTTTCTTGCTCCTGTAAGAAGCAGCAATTTAAAAATGTGGGTTGTGAGATGATGGTTATACTTTTCTAACACAGCCCACAGCCGTTTCAATTCTTCTTCATTTAGCCATCTATCCCTTTTCTCTTCCTGATATTTTTGTATTCCTCTAACAGGGTTATCACTGCACCAGCTCCACGCAACAGCTAATGAGAACATCTTTGATAACAAAGCTACAACTCGATTTGCTTGATAAGGCGTTTCTTTTAATGCAAGATGCAGGCTTTGAATATCATGAAAACTTATATTAGATACTTTCTTTTGTGCAAGATTTGGTAGAATAAAACGCTTTATCAAAAAATTATCTTTTTGCTGGCTAACCAGCCTTTTTCGGAAAACATGCTTCTCTAGATACTCAGCTGCAAGATCCTTCATAGTTGGGAGCTTAGAAAGAAGCTTTTTCTTCTCTGATGGATCTTCGCCATGTGCAATTTCACCTAATTTCTTTTTTGCTAAGGTCCTAGCTTCTTCAGAAGAAATTTGACCATGAATACCGATTTTTAGCCTTTTCTGGATGCCTTCTGAGTTTCTATATTGTATACAATACGTCCGTCGTCCACTTGGTAGAACAACTACTCCAAAACCCTTAATTTCCGTATCCCAATACTTTATGGTTGATGAAGTGGGGGGGTTAATTGATTCAATAAATCGTTTTGTAAGTTTAGGCATATTAATTTTCTCCTGAATTGAAGCTACCATACCATAAACTAATTGTCACCAAATTGTCACCAATACAAATAGAAATCAACCCTTATTATATAGAATAAAAACAGCTAATGTTTTAAAATTATTATTTTAATATAAAGGCTTATATATATCCATAGATACAGGTATATATAATAAGAAGGTGACTGTTAATCACTGGGTCGGCGGTTCGAGCCCGTCCCGGGGAGCCAATCAATTCTTGTGTGACTGTAAACATTACATTTATTGTCAACGTTAAGTACAGATATCTCCTTTATAATTTCTAGAAGTGTTACTTAGATAGGGTAGAGTAAGTCAAACAGAGCCCTTAAGCTTAAAATAGCTTAACCAAGTACTCATAAATTTTTCTTCATTATTTTTTTAAAGTTATCTTTACGTTTTTTAAGTTTAATAGCTTCATTAGAAGCTTAAAATGAGGGTAATTATGTATTACTTGGATCTCAGCATCATTTTTTTGTTAATCATTGCAAATGGTATTCTGGCAATGGCGGAGTTTGCAATTGTTTCATCAAATCGAAATAAAATAATGCATATGGCAAAAAAAAGTAAGGGAGCAAAAGTTGCACATCATCTCATAGATAATCCTGGCCACTTTCTTTCTACAATCCAGATTGGAATTACTATTATAGGAATTATTTCTGGAGCCTTTAGTGGGCAAAGGTTTGCAGAGCCTCTTGGTATTTGGCTTAATAAATTTCAATGGATTTATGGATATGGCGAACCAATTGCCTTTACTATAATTATCTTAATACTAACTTATATATCGCTTATAATAGGAGAATTAGTTCCAAAAAGACTTGCTCTTTCAAATCCTGAAAAAATTGCTTCCTTATTTTCCCCAATGATTAATGTTTTCTCTAAAATAACACATCCTTTCGTCATTATATTAGATTTTTCAACCAAGATTTTATTAAGATTACTTCGCCAAAAAGAGATTAAAGAGTCTCATGTGACAGAAGAAGAGATTCATCAATTGTTAGAGCAAGGACTTGAAGGGGGGACTATAGATCCATTTGAGCACCGTCTTTTTCATCGAGTTTTAAAGTTTGGCGACCGTGATGCGAGTATTATGATGACCCCGCGTCTGAAAATTATAGGTCTCAATTTAAAAGATGATTTAGAGACTAACAAAGCTAAAATATTATTACATTCCCATCGTTATTATCCAGTATTTGAAAAAAATATGGATGATATTAAGGGTATTATTGATACTAAAGATATCTTAACTCAGCAAATAAAAGGAGAACCCTTTGATTTGCGTTCTTTAATTAAGGAAGTACCTTGTGTTAGAGAAGCAGCAATTGGTTCTGAGATTCTTGAACAATTCAAAAAAAGTAAATCTCATTTTGGTATTGTAATTAATGAGTATGGTGCTATGCAAGGAATTATAACTCTTGTGGACCTCTTTGAAACTCTTACAGGAGAAGTGACTGAACTAGGAGACAATATACCCTTTAATGTTATTCAGCATAAAGATGGTTCTTGGCTATGCGATGGTTTAACACCTATAGATGAAATTGAGGAACTTCTTAAAGTAAATATTATTCGTGCCTTTCCAGATATAGATTTTAATACTCTTGCAGGATTTCTTCTTATGCAATTTGGAAAAATCCCTAATGTTGAAGAGAGCATTAGTTGGAACGGATTTGAATTTAAAATTTTCGAAGTGAACGGCAAAAGGATAGGTAAAGTTTTAATAAGAGAAGTTAGAGCGTAAATGATTTGAATAAGGTAAAATTATGTACGAGTATTCTAAATTCTATAAGATTAAATTAGACGACGTTATTATGCGATTTTAATAATTAAACAAGAAGCCTAAAATTTACTGGTGCCGAAGAGGTGAATCGAACACCCGACCTACTGATTACGAATCAGTTGCTCTACCAACTGAGCTACTTCGGCTTAAGAGACTGCTTTTGACCCTAATATGCTCTTTTAATATCGTCAACAATTTCCATTGTTTATTTCAAAAATGGGAGGTCATATGCTGAGCGGATGGGGTGGTCGCTTTTAATTTTAAAAATTTGCAGACAAGGATGGTGGATAAAAGGGTGAGTCCCATCCCAATCCACATTGTCATCCTGAGTCCATTTAAAAAAGCCAGATCTATCAGGTGTAAAAGGTGAGGAATTTTATCTTCGGCAAAACCACTTAGCTGCTGGGCCGTATGCTCAACTTTATTAATAATGCTTATAACTTGTTCATATTCAAGGGGTGTTAGCACAATATTGTGTTGACTAAGCAAAGTAGTTAACTCGCTTCGTCCCAACATAACAATGAGATTCGTTGAGACAATAATTGCGAGGGTATTTCCGAGCATGGCACACATGACAAAAACAGCTGAGCCTGTATTAATATCTGCGGGTTCAATCGTGCGGAACATCGCCGTATTCATAGCCGGGAAATTGAAACCAATTCCAAGCCCTGCTAAGAAAAGTGCGCTCAATATAAAAACCATTGAAGTTGTTTCTGAGAAAAAGCTCATCAATAAGAGAGCACTAAACAATAAGATAAAAGCACTCATAAGGGGAATGCGGATGTCAATAAGATCAACAAGCTTCCCACTAATAGGCGAAAGAAGTCCCACGGACAGTGTCATTGCTAAAAAAATGTAGCCTGTTTCTAAGCTGCTCATTTTTAGTGTGTTTTGAAGATATAAAGCAATCATAATTAAGATAAGAGAAAAGCAGTACGCTGTTCCAAAAATGGCCCCTCCCGTACTCATAAAAGCTTTATTCCTCAAAAGGGTATAAGGAAAGGTCTGAAAAGGTGAATTTTTATCTCTCAGGGCAAAAATAATGAGGAGGGCGCATCCTAGCCCTAATAACCCCCAAAACCAAAAACCTTGTACACCCCACACTTCAATTTGATTTAAGGCAAACATGAAGCTTCCAAGGCCGCAAGTTAAAAATAGGGCACTTCCTTTATCAATTTTGAGAGAAAAAGATGAAGTTTCATCTTTAGGCGTAAGGTGAAAAATGACAAAAATAACAAGAAGACTAAGTGGAATATTGATATAAAAAATCCAGCGCCACCCAAAAGATTTGATAATCCAGCCTGCAAACGTTGGCCCCGTTGCCAAACCAAAACCAGCTAAACTACTAATGACCCCCATGGCTAAACCTTGTTGAGAAGGAGGTGCAGAGGTAAAAATAAGACTCATTCCTGGGGCTGTGAAAACAGCAGCTCCAATACCCTGCAAAATCCGCCCTCCAATCAGGAGATTAATGTGATTGAAAGCGCCCGTTAAAATAGACCCAAGTATAAAGAGTGTTAGTCCTGCTATAAGGACATTTTTTCGTCCATACAGATCTGCAAGGCGCCCAGCAGGCACAACAACAGCTCCCCAAGTAAGAACATACCCGCTGAGAAGCCATTGTAAGCTGTTAAGATCACAATTGATTTCTTCTGAAATTGGCAATAGCGCAAGATTGACGGCTGTATAATCAATATTCAGTAAGAAAACGAGCATGCCAATTGTCAATAGCATGCACCACATATATCTTGTCGATGAGAGTGCAAGAGGTTGCATTGAGAATTCCATAGTCGATAAAAGATAAGCTTAAAATGACGAAAATTTTTAGAGCAGTCAAGCGAGCATTACGTCTCTTTTCTTTTGACGCCATTAGAAATGAATGTGCTTATCGATAAGGGGCGTCTAGTTTAATATTTTCTGCGAGAAGGCTTTCCCATTGAGCCCCATTCTCGAGAAGTTTTTCTTTATTGTAAAAAAGTTCTTCACGGCTAAAAGTTGCAAATTCAAAATTAGGTCCCTCGACGATAGCATCAACAGGGCAAGCTTCTTGACAAAGGCCACAATAAATACATTTTGTCATATCAATATCATAACGATAAGTCCGACGGGAACCATCATGACGGGGTTCAGCATCGATCGTAATTGCTTGCGCAGGGCATACAGCTTCACAAAGTTTACAAGCAATACAGCGTTCTTCGCCATGAGGGTATCGGCGGAGAGCATGTTCGCCACGCATACGGGGACTCACTAAGCCTTTTTCGTAAGGATAATGAATGGTAACTTTGGGTTTAAAAAAATAGCGAAGCGTTATTAAAAGCCCCGATAGAATATCATAAAGAGCAAAAGTTTTAAGAAATCCAATCAATCGAGCAAGCATTTAACTTCCACTTTTTGGTAGTTTATCAAAATAAACAAGAACGCTAGAAACAATCACTACCATCCCTAGGCTAATAGGAAGGAAAACCTTCCAGCCAAGTCGCATGAGCTGGTCATAACGATAACGAGGAAGCGTTGCGCGTATCCATAAAAATAAGAATAACATGAAAGAGATTTTAACTGCAAACCAGATAAATCCTGGAATGTATGTGAAAGGAGGGATATCAAAAGGTGGAAGCCAACCTCCTAAGAATAAGAGAGATGCCATAGCACTCATGAGGATCATATTTGCATATTCTCCTAAAAAGAATAAGGCAAAGAAGATAGAAGAGTATTCAACATTAAAGCCAGCAACTAATTCAGCTTCTGCTTCGGGAAGATCGAAAGGAGCGCGGTTTGTTTCTGCTAAAGATGAAATAAAAAAGATGACAAACATGGGAAATAAAGTAAGCGCAAACCAATGTTGTTTTTGAGCTGCTACAATTTCTTTCAAGTTAAGAGAGCCTGTACAAAGAAGAATCGTGACAATCACGAAACCGATTGAAACTTCATAAGAAATCATTTGAGCGGCAGACCTGAGAGCTCCAAGAAAGGGGTATCTGGAATTACTCGCCCACCCCGCAATAATAATTCCATAAACGCCTAAAGAAGAGATGGCGAACAAGTAAAGTATTCCGACATTAATATCTGCCAATACCCAATTTTCATTAAAAGGGATTACTGCCCATGCAAGCATAGAGAGACTAAATGTGAGAACAGGCGCAAAAAGAAAAAGAAATAAATTTGCTTTTGCTGGGATAATTGGTTCCTTGTGGAGAAGTTTTATGGCATCGGCAATTGGTTGAAGAAGCCCAAAAGGACCAACTGTATTGGGGCCAATGCGCATTTGCATGGCCGCCATAACACGACGTTCAGCATACGTAAGATAGGCGACACACACAATCAATGGCAAAACAATCAAGATAATGTGTCCAATTATCTCTAAAAGTGGGAGAAAGTATTGAAACCAAAGGTCGACCATTTTTAAGAAGCCTCCTTTTCAAGTGTTTCGATACACGTTGCCATAGTCGGAGAGTGTCGACTGATGGAATCAGTCATGTAAAATTCAAATTTAAAAGAATTGAAAGGCATCTTTGAAAGGTTTCCTTCTACGCCAAAATTGTCCCAGGTTGCTGGTTGAATTTTATCGAGCGAACTGAAAACAGGATTTACGTGAATGAGATGCTCCCGAATCTCTTCTAAATTATTATAGGGAAGAGTCTTACCTAAAACTTGAGAAAGAGCACGGATGATTTTCCAATCTTCTTTAGCCTCACCAGGAGGTAAAAGAGCGGGGTAGGTTCGTTGAACCCGACCTTCAGTATTCACGTATGTTGCTTGCTTCTCTGTATAAGCTGCACCGGGCAAAATAACGTCGGCGCGATGGGCGCCTGAATCTCCATGATGGCCCTGGTAAATAACAAAGGCTTGACCAAGCTGATTCATATCGATCTCATCTGCGCCTAAGAGATAAATAACCTCTATATCTCCTTTAACGGCAGCAACTAAAATATTATTTTTATCAAGTCCATGGGTGCCAGGCGTAAATCCAACATCTAAGCCACCTACACGAGCTGCAGCTTTATGTAAAACATTAAAGCCATTCCAATCAGGACGCACCATGTTAAATTTCTCTGCCAGAGACTTAATTTTTGCGAGAAGATGCGCACCATCCTGGCGCGCTAAAGCTTCTTGCCCAAGGATAATCATTGGAAATTTAGCTTCTTTGAGCGCTTGGCTAAGAGGGTGATGGCCCTGCAGAATCGCATCAAGCAGATTTGGGTCTTGCCCATAGTTATCATAGTCAAAGCTAAAATTGTGATTATTGGGTAATGCTCCGCCTAGATAAGCAACCTTAAAATTGCCTTGGAGATAGCGTTTGCGAAGACGTGCATGAATGAGAGGGGCTTCAGCACGTAACTGTGACTGAATAATCAAGCAGAAGTCACTCTGTTCAATGCCTGCAATTGTTGTATTAAACAAATACTCTACTCTGACTTTTCCTTCTAATTGAGCACCATCTTGGCGACAATCAAGATGAGGGGATCCTAAGGCATGCATAAGGTCTTTTAAAGCAAGCATAGCCTCACAGTCGATAAGATCTCCTGCAAGGGCAGCTATTTTTTGGCCAGGAACATTTTCGAGTTTTAATCGGATGGTTTTTAAAGCTTCATCCCAGCTTGTTGGAATGAGTTTTCCATCCTTGCGAATATATGGTTGATCGAGACGTTGACGACTTAAACCATCACATGCAAAGCGCGTTTTGTCAGAAATCCATTCTTCATTAATATCTTCATGTAATCGAGGTAGAATGCGAATAACCTGGGTTTTATAGGTATCAATGCGAATATTGCTACCAACAGCATCAAAAACATCGATGGATTCAGTTGTGGTCAGATCCCAAGGGCGTCCTTTGAAAGCATAAGGTTTAGATGTGAGAGCACCAACGGGACAAAGATCGATCATATTGCCAGAAAGTTCAGAAGTGATTGCTTGGTCAAGATAGCTTGTGATTTCCATATCTTCACCGCGTCCAATGGCGCCTAATTCTGGAACCCCAGCAATTTCAGTCGCAAAGCGGACGCAACGTGTACAATGAATGCAACGTGTCATAGCTGTTTGAATAAGAGGACCCATGTATTTGTCTTGAATGGCTCGTTTATTTTCTTGAAAACGAGTTGTTGAAGGCCCATAGGCCATCGTAATATCCTGAAGGTCACACTCGCCACCCTGGTCACAGATTGGGCAATCAAGAGGATGATTTATCAGCAAGAACTCTAATATTGATTTGCGTGTTTTTTGAATAAGAGGAGTATTTGTCTGAATAACCATCCCTTCAGTGACAGGCATAGCACAGCTCGCAATTGGCTTTGTACTTTCACCAACTTGCACTAAGCACATTCTACAATTTCCAGCGATAGGAAGGCGAGAATGATAACAAAAAACGGGGATTTCAATCCCAAGGAGCTGAGCTGCTTGAAGAACCGTTGTATCTTCAGGGACTTCAATAGGTTGGCTGTTAATTGTTAACTTTGGCATTTACTTACTTTGTTCCTTAAAAACCATCAATTTCTCAATTTAAATATCTGTGGCAATCATTTGATTTACCCGGCGTTCTAATTCAGGGCGAAAATGGCGGATCAAGCCTTGTACTGGCCACGCAGCGGCATCACCCAGGGCGCAAATTGTTTTCCCTTCGATTTGGTAAGTGACTTCTTCTAAGAGATCAATATCCCGTATTGTTCCTTCACCATGGGCTAACTTTGTGAGAATGCGCCACATCCAACCCGTTCCTTCTCGACAAGGCGTACATTGTCCACAGCTCTCGTGCATATAAAATTTCGCAAGCCTTGCAATAGCAAGAACAATATCAGTGGATTTATCCATGACAATAATGCCGGCTGTTCCTAGACCACTTTGCACTTCTTTCAAGGCATCATAATCCATAGTTATCTCATCACAGATGTGTTTAGGAAGTAATGACACAGAAGAGCCGCCTGGAATAATCGCGAGAAGATTATCCCACCCACCTCGTACACCTCCGGCATAAGTTTCAATGAGCGTTTTAAGAGGGATTCCTAAGGCTTCTTCAACATTACATGCTTTATTAACATGACCCGAGATACAAAAAATCTTTGTGCCTGTATTTCCTGGTTTCCCAAGTGAGGCAAACCATTGTCCGCCTCGTCGCAAAATCTCTGGAACCACGGCAATTGTCTCGACGTTATTGATAATTGTCGGGCACCCATAGAGACCTATTAAGGCTGGGAAAGGTGGCTTTAAACGTGGCATTCCTTTGCGGCCTTCTAAACTTTCGAGGAGCGCTGTTTCTTCTCCACAAATATAGGCTCCAGCGCCACGATGCAAATAAAGATCAAAATCCCAGCCCGAATTGGCAGCGTTTTTTCCTAAAAGCCCCGCTTTATAAGCTTCATCAATCGCACTTTGAAGTCGTTCAGCTTCACGATAAAATTCACCACGGATGTAAATATAGGCTGTATGAGCCTGGATTGCAAAACCTGCGAGCAGTGCACCTTCAATAAGTTTGTGCGGTTCATTTCTGATAATGTCGCGATCTTTACAAGTGCCTGGTTCACTTTCATCGGCATTGATAACTAAATAGTGGGGTAATTTATCAGCCTTTGGCATGAAGGACCATTTTCGGCCTGTTGGAAAGCCTGCCCCCCCTCGCCCTCTTAATCCTGAGAGGGTGACCTCAGAAATAATCCATTCGGGTCCTTTTTGGATAAAATCGCGAGTTTGTTCCCAATCTCCTCGTGCACGAGCAGGCTCAAGTTGCCATCCTTTTTGGCCATAAAGATTCTGAAAAATACGGTCTTTAGTGGATAACATTATGCATCTTCTTTTTCATGGTGAGGATCTTCATAGGGAGCCGAGCATTGACGACCTATTGTTGAGCCTGGCTTTATTTGCTTTCCAAGTTTTAGGTCATTTAAAATGTTAAGCATGCGTTCAGCGTTCAAATCTTCAAAATAGTCATCATTAATTTGTACGACAGGAGCATTAACGCAGGCCCCTAAACACTCAACTTCGACAACAGTAAAAAGACCATCCTTGGAAGTTTCTCCTTGGATAACATCGGCAGTTTTATTGCATGCCTTTAAAATCTCACCACTTCCTACAAGTTGGCAGGATGTTGTTGTGCAGACTTGAAGAAGATATTTCCCGCGAGGAGATAAATTAAACATCGTATAGAAGGTTGCAATTTCGTAAGCACGAATAGGCGATATTTTTAAAAGCTCGGCAACATGTTCTATTGCTTCCTGAGGAAGCCACCCTTCAGCTTGGCGTTGTGCAAGGTCCAAAAGAGGTAAGATAGCGCTTGCTTGTCGCGTCACGGGATATTGCGCAATAATTTCACTAACTTTCTTCTGATTTTGAGAGGAAAAGGTAAAAGGCTTACCTTGAGAGGTTAAAGTGCGTTTCACCGGTCGATTTCTCCAAAAACAATATCCATAGAACCAACAATGGCTGCAACATCGGCAATCATGTGGCCTCGTGTCATAAAATCAGTCCCTTGCAGAAAAAGATAACTAGGAGGTCTAATTTTACACCGATACGGCTTGTTTGTGCCATCCGCGATTAAATAGACACCAAATTCTCCTTTGGGAGCTTCTACGGCTTTATAAATTTCTCCTTTTGGAACATGATATCCTTCAGTGTACAGTTTGAAATGATGGATCATTGCTTCCATGGAGGTTTTCATCTCAGACCGAGGTGGGGGGGCGACTTTCCTATCGCTTGTCATAACAGGCCCTTCAGGCATTTGTTCCAAACATTGTGCAATAATTTTAAGGCTTTCACGCATTTCGTACATGCGTACTAAGTAACGATCATAGCAATCGCCATGTTTCCCAACGGGGATATGAAAGTCCATCCGATCATAAACATCATAGGGCTGAGTTCGCCTTAGGTCCCAAGCAACATTTGAAGCACGCAGCATAGGGCCCGTGAAGCCCCAATCAAGGGCTTGCTCTGCTGAGACAATCCCAATATCCACAGTTCTTTGCTTAAAAATACGATTTTCTGTTAGCAAGCCTTCAAGATTATCAAGAACTTTTGGAAAATGTTCTATAAAGATAAAAATATCCTCAAGAAGTCCTGCTGGAAGATCTTGGTGGACGCCTCCTGGGCGAAAATAGTTTGCATGCAAGCGTGCACCACTTGCCCGCTCATAAAATTCCATTAATTTTTCGCGTTCTTCAAAGCCGATCAAGAAAGGAGTTACGGCTCCTATATCCATTGCAAAAGTTGTAATGTTAAGGAGATGATTTAAAAGGCGCCCCACTTCACAAAAAAGGACACGTATATATTGTCCCCGTAAAGGAACCTCGATATCTAAAAGCGTTTCTATAGCGAGTGCAAAAGCATGTTCTTGGTTAAGAGGGGCCACATAATCAAGGCGATCAAAATAAGGGAGAGCTTGAAGATAAGTTTTATGTTCAATAAGCTTCTCTGTTCCACGGTGTAAAAATCCGATATGTGGATCTGCTCGTTCAACAATTTCGCCATCTAATTCAAGAATCAAACGCAAAACGCCGTGGGCGGCAGGATGCTGAGGCCCAAAGTTTAAGGTGTATGTTTGTGAGTTATTTGAATCTACCATTATTAAATTTTCTTAGTAAACGCTTTTTCGTCTCCAGGAAGAACAGAAGACTCACCCTCCCAAGGGCTTAAAAAATCAAAATTACGATACGCTTGAGGAAGCTTAAGCGATTCATAAACGACTCTCTCTTGATCATCATCATATCTTACTTCAACAAATCCTGTTAAAGGAAAATCTTTGCGAAGGGGGTGACCTTCAAAATTATAATCTGTCAAAAGTCTTCTTAAATCAGGATGGTTTTCAAATTTAATGCCATACATATCCCAGGCTTCACGTTCAAACCAATTAGCAGCGCTGTAAACACTTGTCACAGAAGGAACGGCAGTTGTTTCATCAGTGGTAAGCTTAAGCCGTACTCGACAATTATGCTTAAGACTTAAAAGGTGGTAGACGACTTCGAAACGCTCGGGATGGTGAGGGTAATCAACACCGCAAAGATCAATGAGTTGTTTAAATAAGAAATCCTTATGATCGCGCAGGTAGACGAGTATTTTGACAATTGTATGACGCTTAACTTGCAAAGTCAGCTCGCCTTTTTCAATGGAAAAAGAAATTAAATCTTCTTTTAAAGCTTTTTTTATTTTTTCACTGAGGTGGGCTAACTGATCATCCATTTACATTAGGCTCTTATAATTGTTTTCTTGCCGCGAATTTTATTGCGAAGCTGTAGAATGCCGTACAATAATGCTTCAGCTGTTGGAGGGCACCCAGGTACGTAAATATCAACGGGAATAATCCGATCGCATCCTCTTACAACCGAATAGGAATAGTGGTAATACCCCCCACCATTTGCGCATGAACCCATCGATATAACCCATTTCGGATCTGGCATTTGATCATAAACTTTCCGAAGTACGGGAGCCATCTTATTTGTCAGCGTGCCGGCAACGATCATAATATCTGATTGGCGTGGACTCGGGCGAAAAAATAGACCAAAGCGGTCTAAGTCATAGCGGCTTGCCGCCGTTTGCATCATTTCAACAGCACAGCAGGCAAGGCCAAAAGTGACAGGCCAAAGTGAGCTAGATCGGGCCCACGCTACTAAATCATCAAGTGATGTTAAGACAAACCCTCGGTCTTGAACCTGATTATGAATCGCTGCCATAAGGTCATTGGTAGGGTGTTGCTCAGGGGGGACTACTCCCATTCTAAAGCTCCTTTTCTCCATTCATAAATAAAACCAATTGTAAGGACACTCAAGAAAAACATCATGGACCAAAATCCTAATAAGCCAATTTCTCCCAAGCTAACGGCCCAGGGAAAAAGAAACACAACTTCAAGATCAAAAATAATGAACAAGATGGCGACAAGATAAAAACGAACATCAAAGCGGATACGTGACGAAGAAAAAGGCTCAAAGCCGCACTCATAAGGTGATTGTTTTTCTGCTGTAGGATTATAAGGGGCTCTAAGAAAGGTTAAGCCGACAATTACAAGCGAAAAAGCAAAAGCAACGCCAATAAAAACAAAAATGGGGAGGTAGTTATTTAATAAGCTATGCATTAAGAGTCCACTTCATTTTAGGTATTTTTTACGATCTTATATTTTTTAATGCAAGGAGATAGTACGCTATTTTTGCCCTCGGAAAAAGCGCGAAAAATGAAGTGATCTAAAGTAGGAGGCAAGTTTTTTAAGTCATTAAGGGAGTATGGAATTCTGTTTTAGATAAAGTTATCAAAAACTTATCAAACAAGTGGTTCTATATCCTTAGAAAAATTTGTTAATTGTCCCAATCAACGTCTTTAATGATATGGGCGTATGAATAGAGTTCCTCTGGTAAATTAGATTTTTTCAAGCCCATCTCTCCTGTTTTTACTATTTTTAGACGATTTAATTTTAATAAAGGAAGAAGGAGCCCTAGAAAATTCCCTGTAAACTTATTGCCGTATGCATTTAGTGTAGTAAGACTCGAGAGTTTAGGGAGGTTATCAGGCAATGTTGTTAAGTTGCAATTACCTATGGATAGTACTCTTAATTGTGTTAATGAAATAATTTCATTGGGTAGAATACCACAGCTAAACCAATCGTAGGATACATTAAGCTCTCTAATGTTGGGAAATCGAGAAGTTGTGCCCATTAAGAAATTGGTAGAAACTAGGTTTATCTGAGGGAAGAACACTTTCCAGGGATCAAGGTACTTTCCTCTATCGAAGGCTTGGACGTTTTTGGTTAAGTGTTGCTGCATCGTCTTATTTCCTATTTCCCATAAACAATGAAGAGAAGGTCCTGAGACATAGGTCAGGATGTGGGCCAGGATGTCATTGGGGAGTGTTTTGAGAAAATATGAAGTAGAAGCTGAAGATGAGGCTTGGTGATCATCAATAATATGGGCTGATGCCCAGGCAGGACAGAGCGCACAAACGTTCATGAGAGCGGATATAAGTAAAGAGCGCAGTTTCATCACAATAATCCCTTTATGAGAAATAATTCATTAGGCATAAGGGGTATAAATATTATACCCCAATTGTCAATAATGAGTTTAAAAAATAGAATAATTTTTTAAAAGAAATATTCGTTTATTCCATTAGAAAATCAAGATTTATTTGAAGAAAATAGAAGTTCTTTTTTGAAATATATAACAGGAATTTTGTTGAAGTTTTTTCTGAAATTTGTTACTATTAATGTATAGGGTTGAAGGACTGGCAAGCCCTTCAATATTCTTCTCGAGAGAGCCTAAGGGACTGATCACCCTGACGAAGATAAAATAAGAAAAACAGGAAGGTTTAACGTTTAAGATGGGAGAAAGATAAGATGCGTTAGATAAGATAAGAAAAAGAAGTAAAGTAACAAGATAGTAAGAACTAAAGGTTTTAAGGGGCTTGGATTTAAAGATTTAAGCGAATGAGTTTCTGCGCCTTAAAACAAGGATAAAAATAAAGTGAAAGAAAGAGAGAAAAATGACTTAGGGAGTGAATACACTGTACATGAAGAATGTACACCACCCTTTCAGGATCTTCCATGATTTTGAAGAGGACAAGTTCTCAACTTCCCTTGGTACCAGGGAAGAGAGACCTCACCAAAATGGATCTTTGACAGCGTTAAGAATTTAAGGAACGGCCCTTCACAGGCAACCAGAGGATGCTGATAGGTGACAGAAGGACCCCAACGCGTGTGGCAGGCACGGTGTGGGAGAGGAATATCGATTGGCGGTGGGTGAGGATAGAAAAAAAATAGGCAGGAAAGTTTTCGCTCATACCGTCTATCTCTTTATGAATCAGTTTATCAATTTGAAAACATCGTTACAGAGTGAAAAACTTTTGGCCAAATTCTTGCCCACGGCGTGTCATCTATGTTCGCGCCACATGATGAAAAGACCCGACATGATCACAAGAGTACCCCCGATCCAAAAATGGATACCCGGGACTTCGGCCCAAAAAATGAACCCTAAGAACGTACTCCATAAAGTTGCAGAGTAGACCATAGGAGCGACAATCGCCGCGGGGGCATATCGGTAGGCTTGGGTAATGAAAAATTGTCCGAGCCCGCCACCAATACCCAGTAAGACAAATTTACTGAGGTCAATGAGGGTCGGTGTTTTCCAGGCAAAAGGAAGAAAAGCAGCTGTTATTAAGGTTGCAAACAAGGTGAATGAAAAAACGAGTACACTGCTTTTATGAGTGCGGGCCAGGACGCGAATTAAGAGCAAAACGATTGCATCTGCCAAAGCGTAAATGAGTGAGTAAGTTGCGCCTAAAATTGAGATGTTCCCACTTGGCTTTGCGATGATAACAACACCAATAAAGCCACATATGATGACGCTTATTCTTGAAAAAGAAAGGCTTTCTTTTAGAAAAATTGCCGCAAGAACGGTAACAAAAAAAATCGAAGAGAATGACAATGCCGTTGCATCGGCAAGGGGCAAATATTTGAAGGACATAAAGAGACAAAACAGATCTAAGACTAAAATTGCAGATGCTAGAAGACTTATCCCATAAGGATGATGAGAGAAGTTGGTAAGTCCGCCGTCACGATGTAAAAGAATCCAGGCGGGAAGTAAGGCACCGAGAAAGCGAAAAAATAAAACTTCTAAGGGTGGATATTGAGCAATGATGTTTTTTGCAATCGCATTTACTAAACAAAAAATGAACACCGCCAAAAGCATATATAAAATTCCTTGGCGATTATTATGAGAAGACAAGTTTTCTGGCATGATGGGGCTCCTTGCTGATACCATAGCTGAACAATGGGATGCTTCAATCTTAAAATTAAGAAAAATGATGGAAGACGACTTGCTGTTGCTAGACGTTAGCGTAATTCTAGATTAGACTAGAGCTCAATAATTTTTTAGGAATTTTAATGGTGAATGAGACGGCAGTATTAACGGGACCTTCTTTGGTTCCTCGTCATGGCCAAGCAAAACAGTTGGTCCTTTTGCTTCATGGATATGGCGCGAATGGTGATGATCTGGTAGAGCTCGGCCATCATTGGGCTTCGTTGGTGCCTGATGCTGAATTTTTGGCGCCTCATGCACCTTTCCCCTGTGAAATGACAACATTAGGGTATCAATGGTTTAGTCTTACAAGTTGGCATCCACAGTTTCTTTTAGAGCAAATACACTCATCCGTTCCTCATTTGAATAAATTTATTGACGAGAGCCTTGAAAGCCGCGGACTCACAGATGAAAATTTGATGATTGTTGGTTTTTCCCAAGGGGCTATGATGGCCCTTTATACAGCGCTCACGCGCCCTTTAACCTGTGCTGGTGTTATAGGATATTCAGGGGCGTTGATTTATGGAGAAACGACAGGGCAAGAAAGTCAACCTCCTGTCTTTTTGATTCATGGAGATGCAGATGAAGTGGTGCCGTACGCGTCAATGGATGAGGCCCAAAAACGTTTAACTGCTATGCAAGTGCCTGTACAGACTTATACGTGTCCTGCTTTTGGACATGGAATCAATCAGGAAGGTATAGAGTTGGGAGGACGGTTCTTAAGAGAGCGTCTTTCCAAAAGATAATATAAATTTTAAAGAGGCACATAGGAAGAAAGATAATGACACGGAAAAAACTATCCTTAGTTGGGTCAGGAAATATTGGAGGAACTTTAGCTCTTTTAGGAGGGTTAAAAGAGTTGGGTGATATCTTTTTGTTTGATGTGCTTGAAGGTATGCCCGAAGGCAAAGCTTTAGATCTTGCAGAAATGTCGCCTATTATGGGGTTTGATACCAATATTAAAGGCGGAAATGATTATGCTGATCTTAAGGGCTCTGATGTTGTCATTGTAACCGCAGGTGTTCCTCGTAAGCCTGGGATGAGTCGAGATGATTTGCTTGAGATAAATACACGGGTTATCCGTGAGGTGGGTCGTAATATTCGACAATATTGTCCGCAAGCTTTTGTGATTGTTATTACTAATCCGCTCGATGCAATGGTGTGGGTCATGCAGCATGAAAGCCAACTTCCTCCCCATCAAGTTGTCGGAATGGCAGGGGAATTGGATACGGCTCGTTTTCGTTATTTTCTCAGTCAACAATTTGGTGTTTCTGTAAAAGATATTTCAGCATTGGTCATGGGGGGACATGGCGACACCATGGTTCCTTTGGTGCGGTTTTCATCGGTGGCAGGTATTCCGTTGCCAGAGCTTGTTAAGATGGGGTGGGCGACACAGGCGGATATTGACAAAATTGTTGATCGCACAAGAAATGGTGGGGCGGAAATAGTTAACCTTTTAAAATCAGGGTCAGCATTTTATGCGCCAGCCGCTTCTGCGATTCTAATGGCAGAGGCTTATTTAAAGGATCAAAAACGACTTATTCCTTGTGCAGCTTGGCTTAATGGGCAGTATGGCGTAAAGGATTTATACGTTGGGGTGCCTGCTATTATTGGGGCGGGCGGTGTCGAACGTGTTATTGAGCTTGAGTTGACTTCAGAAGAAAGGGCTATGTTTGATCATTCTATTACTTCCGTCCAAGCTCTTATTAAGCAGTTGAGTCTGTAAATGAAAATTCATGAATATCAAGCAAAGGAATTACTGAGTCGTTTTGGCGTATTAATTCCGCAAGGACAGGTTGCTTCTACGCCTGAGGAAGCAGAAAAAGCTGCTCATCAATTAGGGGGCCAGCTGTGGGCAGTGAAAGCGCAAATTCATGCTGGTGGGCGAGGTAAAGGGGGGGGCGTTAAGCTTGCAAAAACAAAAGAGCAAGTGAAAGAGTATGCTCAAGCTCTGTTAGGTTCTCAGTTGGTAACACCCCAAACAGGACCAGCAGGTCAACTTGTAAGACGTATTTATGTTGAACAGGGCACACCGATCGCTAAAGAATTTTATTTTAGCATTTTATTGGATCGAGCTTCTTCAAAAATTATGTTGGTTTTTTCAGAAGCCGGAGGCACTTCTATTGAAGAAGTTGCTGCGCATGACCCGACAAAAATCTTTACAGAAATTATTGATCCTTTAGTTGGGTTTCAGCCTTTTAATGGAAGAAGATTGGCATTTTCTGCAGGAATCGAAGGAAAAACTATCCCTAAAATTATTTCTTTAATGGAGGCTTGTTACAACGCCTTCGTTAAGCTTGACGCAACGCTTGTTGAAATTAACCCTCTTATTATTACAACCGACGGCGATCCCTTAGCATTAGATGCAAAAATGATGTTTGATGATAATAGCCTATTTAAGCATCCAGACATTGAACAATTACGAGATTTGACAGAAGAAGAGCCCACCGAAACAGAAGCGGCCAAAAATTCATTGAGCTATATAAAACTTGAAGGAAATATAGGGTGTATGGTCAATGGCGCTGGGCTTGCCATGGCAACGATGGATGTCATTAAACTTTATGGGGGAGAACCGGCTAACTTTTTAGATGTTGGTGGGGGAGCGCCGCGTGAGCGCGTCATTATAGCCTTTAAGCTCATTTTGTCAGATCCACATGTGAAAGCAATTCTGGTGAACATCTTTGGAGGAATTATGCGGTGTGATATCATTGCAGAAGGAATTGTGGCAGCTGCTCGGGATGTGCAAATTCATGTGCCTTTAATTGTGCGCCTTGAAGGAACAAATGTTGAGCAAGGTAAAGAGATTTTAGCACAATCTGGCCTTTCTATTATTGCGGCAGAAGACTTGGCAGATGCGGCACAAAAGAGCGTGGCTGCTGTGAGAGGGGTTGCTTAAGATGGCCATTTTAATTGATTCAAATACACGTGTCATTTGCCAGGGGTTCACAGGGGCGCAAGGAACTTTTCATTCTGAACAAGCATTAGCTTATGGCACAAAAATGGTTGGTGGTGTGACGCCTGGAAAAGGAGGAACAACGCATCTTAATTTGCCTGTTTTCAATACTGTTGAGAACGCTGTTAAGGAGACAGGGGCAAACGCGAGTGTGATTTATGTGCCTCCTGCTTATGCCGCGGATGCCATTTTTGAAGCCATTGATGCGCAAGTTCCGCTTGTTGTGTGTATTACGGAGGGGATCCCGGTTCTGGATATGCTCAAAGTGAAGCGGGCACTTGTTGACTCTAAAACACGTTTAATTGGGCCAAATTGTCCTGGAATTATTACCCCTGGAGCTTGTAAAATCGGGATTATGCCTGGACATATTCATCGTCCGGGTAAAGTTGGGATTGTCTCGCGTTCAGGAACGTTGACGTATGAGGCTGTATGGCAAGTCACGCAAGCAGGTCTAGGGCAATCAACATGTGTTGGAATTGGGGGAGATCCTATCCATGGTCTTTCATTTGTCGATTGTCTTGATATGTTTTTTCATGATTCCCAAACCGATAGCATTATTATGATTGGTGAAATTGGAGGATCAGCTGAAGATGAGGCGGCTCATTATATACAGCATTCTTCAATCAAAAAACCAATTGTAGGCTTTATTGCAGGGGCGACAGCTCCCGAAGGTAAACGTATGGGGCATGCGGGTGCGATTGTGTCTGGTGGCGAGGAAACTGCAGCGAGCAAAAAATCTCGACTTCGGGAAGCAGGTGTTACGGTTGTTGATTCTCCTGCTGAGATAGGTGCTAAGCTTCTTAAGATATTAAACGGTAATAAAGAATAAAACCCAAATGTTTTTATTCAGTTGAGTCTAAAATAGTTAAATTTTTTTAAGAAAGAAGCCCAAGAATTATCATATATCAACTAATCCTTGGGCATTTTTTTAAGATTTAGATAAAAAACCTTCTTGGATAAGATAGTGCACATGTTCGTCAAAAACATCTTTTTGTAGTGCGTTACCTTCTACCGCCAAAGTAGCGATAGTATAATATCTTTCAAATGTATCATCGTTATTATCCAAAACACCGGCATATAGATAGCCAAGCGGTGAACCATAAGACTCCAAAGCTTGTTTAAATAAAGGTAAAGCAGCTTTTGTATTACCATTTAAGAAATTTGCTAGGCCGGCTGTTAGTAGTTGCCGCTCACGGATTTTATCTAATTCATTTGGGCTCATATCATTTGCGTATACTGTCAGCAAGCGTTTATGAGAATTGGGTTCCTTGATATCTTCATGCATAGATGAACTATATAAACTGCAAGAAAATGAAATAAATGCCAAAAGCAGGGTTGGGAGGGTAGTTTTTTTCATCGAAGGTCTTTCAATTGTTGTTACAATTTTCCCCCACCTTTTAAAAAATAATATTAATATTAGCTTTTAGTCAAATAATTTAATTTATCTTAAATTTTAATTATCTAATTAATTAATTTAAATAATTGATTACATTAGTAAATAATTAATATTTTATTTTAATTTTATGTAAAAACTAAATTTAGTTTTTTATGTATAAAAGGTAAATTTTTGGTTATTTTCGGACCCTAAAGATAAATTTATCCTTTAAATTTTATCGAAAATAGAAAGCGGTAAGATTGTTTGAGTTTAAAAAGAATTTTTTATGACCTCTATTACAAGGTATTGAGTAACAGAATCTTAAAAGTTAACAAAAGGTTATCACCATATTAATAATACATTAATATTTGGTTGATGAAATATTAAAGGTCTCAAAAAATGAGATATTAATTTTTTATCGCAATAATTTTTCAAAAATATTTAAAAATCAAGCGCTTTATGCTTGAAATTTATTTTGGATTTGTTAGCCTAGTTTCAGAAAGGTAACAGGGGGTTACCAAGCCGCGTATGAAAGTTCTATATCAAGCTAGGGGAGAGCTTTAAGATGAACAGGGCAGGCTAAAGGTTCAAGGACCACCCCCCTCCATTTCTTTTGACTGTTTTTTCAGTTTCTCCTAGAGAATATTTCTGCAAAAATAAGATAAAAATTTCGACTCTCATTCTATTTCAGTTTTTTTCTTTAAATCAAATGCCTTCTAATAAAAAGAGAGCGTTGTTAACGGGATTGTAAAGTTTTAAAGAGAAATCTTTAAAGGCTTATCTTCTCACTCATATTCCTTAAAAGAATTGTAAAATTTGAAAAAAACGTTAGACTCAAAACTATTTAAAATTTTACGGATCATCAATACTTTCGCTGTATGATTGGAAGTCTAACAAGTAAAAAGCAAGAGATAAGATAAAGAGATACAAATGGAGTCTTCAAAAACTTTGGCCACTTTTCTAACCGGTTCAAATGCCATTTTTATCGAAGAGCTTTTTGAACGCTATCTTAAAGATCCCGCCTCTGTTGATATTAGTTGGCAATCTGTTTTTGCTGAGTTCTCTCAAAAAGCATCTCCTTTTTCTTCGAAGGAATTAGATTCTCAGGATTCTTTAAGTATTCTAAAAAGCAACCCTCTTAAAACGCTTGAAGACGTACCTGAACAAACGATTTCTTCGATTTCTAATATCATTCCGCAAACGACGATAGATTCAATTAGAGCTCTAATGCTGATTCGAGCGTATAGGGTACGAGGGCATTTATTTGCAAAACTCGATCCTTTAGAGCTTGAGGCGCCTAACACTCACCCAGAACTTGATCCTGCAACTTATGGCTTTAGTTCAAACGATTTTGATCGTGAAATTTTTATAGATGGTGTTTTAGGTCGCGAAAAAGCGACTTTGCGGGAAATAATAAAGATTCTACATCGGACTTATTGCGGGTCTATAGGTGTGGAGTTTATGCATATCCAAGCGCCTGAAGAAAAAGCCTGGATCCAAGAGCAAATAGAAAACTTTAGAGGGGCTATCTCTTTAGAGCGCAGAAAACGTTGTGTGTATACTCTTGCAGCGGCAGCAACCTTAGAAAAATTTTTACACACAAAGCATCCAGGCGCTAAACGATTTAGTTTAGAAGGAAGTGAAAGCCTTATTCCCCTGTTAGAAGTAATTTTGGGGGAATCTGGACATTTGGGGACTCGTGAAGTTGTTTTAGGTATTGCTCATCGAGGGCGTTTAAATGTTCTGGTCAATATTTTAGGCAAACCAGCACGTTCAATTTTTAGTAAGTTTCAGGGGAAAGCCCAAGAGCTTGTTCATGGTTCAGGGGATGTTAAGTATCACTTAGGGGCTTCGGCTGATCGAGAATTTGAAGGAAAAATTTTTCACCTTTCTCTTACATCAAATCCATCCCATCTTGAAGCAGTGAACCCGATTGTTGTGGGGAAGGTGCGTGCTAAACAGAAACGGCGAGGAGATGCAGTTCGATCGGCTGTTATAGGTCTTCTTGTTCATGGGGATGCTGCTTTTTCTGGTCAAGGTCTTGCCGCTGAAACATTAATGCTTTCAGACTTAAGAGGATATAAAACAGGGGGAACAATTCATGTCGTTATTAATAACCAAATAGGGTTTACGACTTCACCTTCTTTTTCACGGTCTTCACCTTATTGTTCAGATATCGCAAAGATGATTCAGGCTCCGATTTTTCATGTAAATGGAGATGATCCTGATGCTGTGATGTTTGTGGCTGCGCTTGCAGCTCAATATCGCGAAAAATTTAAACGTGATATCGTGATTGACATGTTTTGTTATCGCCGTCATGGACATAATGAGATTGATGAACCTAGCTTTACGCAACCGCTTATGTATAAAGCAATTGCTAAACGTCCTTCAGTTCATTTGTCTTATGCAAGTAAGCTCATTAATGAAGGAATTATTGAAGAAAACGATACGAACCTTCTTTTAAAAGATCTTGAGGCTCAGTGGCAGCAAGAATTTCTAGCAGCACAAAATTTTGAAGGTGAAAAAAGTGAGTGGCTGGAGGGGGTTTGGAGTGGATTAAACGTCCAAGGCAACTTTATGGCTATTAGAACAGGGATTTCTCAAGAAATGATGCAAGAAATAGGGCATGCTTTATTGAAAATCCCAGAAAATTTCTCACTTCATCCCAGGTTACAACGTTTTTTTTCAGCAAGAAGTACAATGTTTGAGACAGGCCAAGGATTAGATTGGGCAACTGCTGAAGCGCTTGCCTTAGGATCCTTATTGTGTGAAGGAACGCCTGTTCGTTTGAGTGGTCAAGATAGTGGACGAGGGACATTTTCTCAACGTCATGCCGTGATTTATGACCAAGAGAATGGTGCTCCTTATATTCCATTGAATAACATTCGTGTTGTGCAAGAAGAAGTAGAAATTGTTGATAGCCCTTTGGCAGAAGCCTCAGTTCTTGGATTTGAACTCGGCTATAGTCTATCGGATCCTTATTCTCTTGTTTTATGGGAAGCGCAATTTGGTGATTTTGCGAATGGAGCTCAGGTCATTATCGATCAGTTCATTTCCTCAGGAGAGGCTAAATGGCTCCGTCTTTCTGGACTTGTAATGTTACTTCCTCATGGTTTTGAGGGACAAGGACCTGAACATTCTTCTGCTCGTCTTGAACGTTACCTACAACTATGCGCCGAAGATAATATGATTGTTGCCAATTGCACAACGCCGGCCAATTATTTTCATATTTTGAGGCGTCAGTTAAAATGGAAGACTCGAAAACCACTTATTATCATGACGCCTAAATCTTTATTGAGGCACTCTTTGACAGTTTCTTCTCAGGAAGAGTTCACTCAAGAATCTTATTTTAATATGATTTATTCAGAAAAAGATGAACTTGTTGATGATTTGAACATTAGGCGCGTTATTCTGTGTACTGGAAAAATTTACTATGATTTATACCAGGCTCGTAAAGCAAAAAATATACAAAATATTGCTCTAATACGTGTTGAACAGTTATACCCCTTCCCTCATGAGGAATTGGTGCAAGAACTTAAGCAATATCCGCAAGCTGAGATTATTTGGTGCCAAGAGGAACCTGAAAATATGGGGGCTTGGACCTTTATTGACCGACGTATAGAGAAGGTATTAAGGGAAATAAAGGGGGCTTATTTACGTCCTCATTATATTGGCCGTCCGGAAAGCGCTTCTCCAGCAACTGGCTTTTATGAGCGACATGAACAAGAGCAAGCATGGCTCGTCGAGCAAGCTTTAACAATCAATAACTAGCGGGAAAGTCTTATGATTAAAGAGATAATAGTTCCTCCTTTAGGCGAATCAGTAACTGAAGCCACAGTAAGTCGATGGCTCAAGCAGGTTGGTGAGAATATTAAATTAGACGAGCCGTTGGTTGAGCTTGAAACTGACAAGGTTACAATCGAAATTAATTCTCCTCAAACTGGTGTTTTAAGTGAAACTCGCTTTTTGCAAGGACAGCAGGTTAAAGTAGGATCAGTGATTGGTTTTGTTGATTCCGAAATTTCTGAAAAAGCGTTAAAAGATGGGCCAATTAAGGAGGAGATAACAGAGTTGGAGCAACCTCCTGCTGTTGAACAGATTGATTCTCAGACAAATCAGTTTTCACCTGCGGTTAGGAAAATGGTCGCAGAAAATAGCATAGATGTCTCGGATATTCAGGGAACAGGCAAAGCGGGTCGACTTACAAAAGAAGATATTCAAAATCATCTTTATGATCGTGAAACAAAAGTGACTTCACAATCGATGCCAGCAGCAGAGAATCAGGCTTCATCACAAGTATCCCAAACTATATATCGTCGTGAACTTCAACATCTGGAACCTGAAAGACGCGTTAAAATGAGCCGTCTGCGTCTGAGAATTGCAGAAAGACTAAAAGAAGCCCAGAATACAGCGGCCATGCTAACAACTTTTAATGAAATTGATATGACTCAAGTCATGATGGCGCGAGACTTATATCGAGATAAATTTGAAAAGCGATATGGTATTCGTTTGGGAATGATGTCATTTTTTGCAAAAGCAACGATTGCAGCGCTTCAAGAAATACCTGCTTTAAATGCAGAGATCCAAGGCGATGAAATTGTTTATAAAAATCATTATGATATAGGTGTTGCTGTCTCAACACCCAATGGTTTAGTTGTTCCTATTGTAAGGAATGCAGACCTTCTGAATTTTTCTGAAATTGAGTTAATGATTGCAGATATGGGGCAACGAGCACAAACAGGTAAGCTTACGCTTGATGAACTTACTGGTGGCACTTTCACCATTACAAATGGCGGTGTTTTTGGATCTCTCATGTCAACGCCTATTATCAATCCTCCCCAAACAGGCATTTTAGGGATGCATAAAATTGAAAAGCGGCCTGTTGTGATCAATGATCAAATTGTCATTCGCCCAATGATGTATATTGCGCTGACTTATGATCATCGTATTATTGACGGACGTGAAGCGGTTACTTTTTTAGTTCGCGTCAAAGAATATATTGAAGATTTGCAACGTCTTTTAATTGGGATTTAAAAGTGAGTTATCAATACTTTGATCTTATCGTGATTGGTGCTGGCCCTGGAGGGTATGTCGCGGCTATTAGAGCGGCCCAATTAGGAATGAAAGTGGCTTGCATTGATAAACGTGATGTACTTGGAGGAACTTGTTTAAATGTAGGATGCATTCCTTCTAAAGCTTTATTACATTCGACTCACAAATTTGCAGAGGCAAGAGATAATTTTCATCAGCAGGGCATTGTATTTGATCATTTACGGGCTGATCTCTCTCTTATGATGCAGCAGAAAGAGAAAGTTGTTCAAGGACTCGTCCAAGGAATTTCTTATCTCTTTAAAAAGAATAAAATTGAATTTTTTAGTGGTGAGGCCTCGTTACACTCAACTCATGAAGTGCAGCTCACTTTAGCAACAGGTGAACTCATGCTTCTTGGGGCACATAAAATTCTTATTGCAACAGGCTCTATCCCAACAACATTGCCAGGAGTGGTTATTGATGAGCAAAGAGTTTTAAGTTCGACAGGCGCTTTATCGCTTAAGGGGGTGCCGCGCTCAATGATTATCATCGGAGGCGGTTATATAGGGCTTGAAATAGGCTCTATATGGCGTCGTTTAGGGTGTGAAATTACAGTTGTTGAGTATTTAGATCGAATTGTTCCTTCTATGGATCAAGAAGCTGGAACGGCTTTAAAGAAGTTTTTAGAGAAGCAGGGGATGAATTTCAAGCTTGCAACTCAAGTGAAATCTGTAGAATCCAGTACTAACAATGTCCGAACAAGTGTGCGTTCTCTTCTTGATTCGAAAGAAGAAATTTTAGAAAGTGAAATAGTGTTGGTTTCGGTCGGCAGAAAACCCTTTGTCCAAGGTTTGGGACTTGAGCGTCTAGGCATCAAGACAACAGAACGCGGCTTCATTTCAGTCAATAATCATTTTGAGACAAATATCCCCAGCATTTATGCAATTGGTGATGTTATTGGTGGCTCTATGCTTGCTCATAAAGCTGAAGAGGAAGGTATTTCTGCTGTTGAATTTATGGCGGGACAAAAGCCACAGATTAATTATAACGCGATTCCAGCGGTTATTTATACCTCTCCTGAAGTTGCCAGCGTTGGTAAAACAGAACAAGAACTTAAAGAGGCTAAAATACCTTTTAAAGTTGGGAAATTTCCTTTTCAAGCCAACAGCCGTGCCCGTGCAAACCATGACACCGAAGGCTTTGTAAAAATTCTTGCTCATGAAAAAACAGATGAAATTTTAGGTGTTCACATCCTTCATACTGAAGCAGGTACGATGATTGCAGAGGCTATTCTTGCTCTAGAATTTAAAGCTTCTGCAGAAGATATTGCTCGCATTTGTCATGCACATCCAACAACCAGTGAAGCGGTTAAAGAAGCGGCTTTAAGCGTTCAAGGACATGCGATCCACATTTAGAAGTCAGTGCTTTATATAATGGAGCGGGTGAGGGGAATCGAACCCCCGTCGTAAGCTTGGGAAGCTTCTGCTCTACCATTGAGCTACACCCGCCTAGGGGCCCGGCTTATAAATGGAACATAAGGGTTCGTCAACCTCAGGTAGATGATTTTGCTTTGGCAACTCCAACAAGTGCTGGGCGCAAGAGTCTCTCATTCAACACATAGCCTGTCTGTAAAACACGCATGACGTGTCCAGGTTGATGTTCGTCAGTTTCTTCTTCAAGCATAGCTTGATGATAATTATGATCAAAAAGCTCTCCCAAAGGAGATATTTTCTTTATACCATTACGCTCAAGGGCATTGTTAAGTTCACGTTCGGTAATTTGGATTCCTTCTAGAAGAGATTTGAGGGCATCATTTGCTTCTAATTTTTCAGCCGGAATATTCTCAAGAGCACGCGTTAAATTATCTGCAACGGTTAAAAGATCTCGCGCAAAGTTAGCAATCGCAAAACGAGAGGCATCTTCTTTTTCACGCTGGGCTCTTCTACGAATGTTCTCACTTTCGGCTAACGCACGCAAAAGTTGATCTTTTAGAAGATTTATCTCTTCCTCTGTTGAAGACTGGGAAGAAATTTCTGGCGTATTTTCATCTGTGATTTCTTCATTCTGTCCAGAGGAAACGTTTCCTGGAGTGGTAGGAGTCTCCTCTTGAGGGAGTTCTGGTGCGTCAGTTTTCTTATGTTCTTGGTTCATTTTCATCCTCTTTAGCTTAGTGAGCGGCTAATTAATTGGGCCGTATAATCAACCATTGGTATAATACGGCCATAGTTTAAACGGGTAGGTCCTATGACGCCAATTGCTCCAACAATTTGTTGATGCCTGTTGTGATAAGGCGCAACAATCATAGAGCAACCTGCCATTTTAAAAAGGCTATTGTTGGACCCAATAAAAATTTGAATACCTTCTGCATTTATAGCTGCATCCAGAAGATTAATAAAGTTTTCTCGTGTTTCAAGCTCATAAAAAAGATGACGTAAACGCTCTAGATCTTCTAATCCTTCAATATCTTCCAAAAGATGGGCTTGTCCACGCACGATAAGTGTACCGAGTGTAGGAGGGCCACTCCACACGCCTAATCCAGCTTCCACGACTTGCTTAGCAAGACTATTGAGTTCGGCTTCGTGGGCTTCAATTTCTGCAAGGATACATGTTTTCGCGTCTGATAAGCTTGTGCCACAAAGTCTGGCATTGAGGTAATTGGTTGCTTCCATAAAAACGGAAGTAGGTAAGCCTAAAGGAACTTGAACCAGACGATTTTCAACCTCCCCATCTTCAGTTACAAGCACGACAAGAGCTCGGCCTGGATTCAAAGGGACGAACTCAATATGTTTTAATTTTGAATCTTGCTTAGGCGCAATAACTAAACTTGCACAACGTGCAAGCCCAGAAAGAGAAGAACTTACTTTTTCAAGTAATTGAGCAAGATTTAAACCTTTTGTCTGACATTGGCTTTCAAGACTGGCTCGTTCTACCTCATTTAGCGTTCCAACTTCTAGAAGGCCTTCAACAAAAAGCTTTAGCCCCTCAATCGTCGGCAGACGGCCTGCCGAATGATGAGGAGAATATAAAAGGCCTAAAGATTCAAGTTGAGCAAGTACATTTCGGATCGTTGCTGGTGAAAGCGAAGAAGAAAGGCGTTCGGAAAGCGTACGCGAGCCAATTGCCTCTCCTGTTTGGCAATAAGACTCAACAAGGAGGCGAAAAATTTCTCGAGACCGTACGTTTAATCTCTCAAGCATGACGAATATTACTTTCCATTTCATATAGAAATGTAGTAACCCAGAAGCGTAGAGTCAATATTTACATGGGGAGAAAGAATGCGCCCTTCTGGAAGAACAACATCTCAATTGAGAGATATAAGGCTAGAGCCGAACTATGCAAAATATGCTGAAGGATCATGTTTGGTACGTTTTGGCCATACGCATGTCCTTTGCACGGCAACCATTGAAGAAAAGGTGCCACCTTTTGTCAAGGGAACAGGAAGTGGTTGGATTACGGCCGAATATGGTATGCTTCCTCGTGCAACTCAAGTTCGTACAGACCGAGAAGCCGCTCGAGGAAAGCAAACGGGGCGCACGCAAGAAATTCAACGTTTAATTGGACGCTCTCTTCGCTCTATACTTAATTTAACAGCACTTGGCGAAAGACAAATAAAGATAGATTGCGATGTAATTCAGGCAGATGGTGGAACACGTACAGCCTCAATCACGGGTGCATACGTTGCGCTTTATCAAGCAATAGATAAGTTAGTAAAGGAAGGGACACTGAAACAAAATCCTATAGTAGATCAAGTTGCTGCAATTTCCTGTGGGATTTATCAAGGTCAGCCAGTGCTTGATTTAGATTACGATGAAGATTCACAAGCAGAAGCTGATGCGAATTTTGTGCTTACAGGAAAAGGACAGATCATTGAGGTGCAAGCAACCGCTGAAAAAACGCCTTTTGATCAGCATGATTTTGAAGCTTTGATGGAGTTGGCACGCTCTGGGGTTGATACGCTTGTCATGCTGCAACGTAAAGCTCTTGGATTAATTTAAGATAAATTTTGATTTTATCCTTTTTTAAAAAGAAGAATTAATTAGTACACTTTTCTCAAGGGGGCGCTCTTGCTTTGGCATTTGGCTTTAGTGCTTCATCCCTAAAAAATTATTTTAATCATTAATAAGTCAGTAAGTTTATGGCTGTAAGATAGAAGTAAGAAAAATAATAATCGGGAGAGAGAAATGGATGGAGTTCGCTTAAAAACACTTGAAATTCTTGATTTAATTAAAGCAGCTGGAATAATCGGGTATACATGGGACCTTGAGCGTGACATCGTGGATTGGCGAGGTCCACTTAATCTTCTTCTCAGTCCTGAAGCCCCCTTTAAATCTGGAAGTAGTTATCATAATTTTTTATCTCCGCATAATTTCTATAAGCGTGTACAAGCACTCACACATTTAAAATCTATTACCAATGAGTACCAATGCGCGTATATGTTGACTTTACCTAACTATAAGTCCTGTCCTGTCTTAGATGAAGGAGAGGTATTTTTTGATAGAGATGGTCAGCCCTACAAATTGCAAGGTACACTCACCTTTTTAGAAGATGATTTTTTAGGGCAAATTGACCAAAATCATTCAGGTTACGATACTTCAACTGGCTTGCCTGAAAAAGAACTCATGCTAGAGACGCTTTCTTGCTTTATTGATCGAGCAATTATTAATCATCAAGGCGGTGCTTATATTGCACTTACGATTGATCATTTGGAATATGTGGTATGTCATTTTGGATTACAGGCTACACAAACCGTCATCCAAAAAGTTGGAGAAGCATTACGGGGAACAATCCGTTTTGACGATTTCATAGGAAGATCCAACGGATGTGGATTTGGACTTATTTTGAAGGATTGCGATCATTGGGGGCTCGTCCGTGCATATCAGCGTATAGCTCACGCAATCCAAGAGCTTAAAATTTATGAAGAGGATCACCTGATTGAAGTCTCTGTTTCTATGGGAGGCGTTGTATTCCCTCGGGAAGGATTTACGCCTGCAAAGATTATGACAAAGGCTGAACGTTATTTATTTGAGTCTCAAGAGAGTAATGATTTAAGAACTGCTTACGTATTGCCCCAAGCAAGCTCTTATTTCAAACGTTCTTATAAATCTCGACAAGGAACGTTAAGGCATACGGATAAACAAGCCTTACAAGCTTAAGTTCTGTCCGCGTGAGAGTTTGTCACTTTTTCAACAACTGTTTGAGTGATCGATTTACCGACGACAAATTGATAGATTTGGCTGCCGATAACCACGAATTTTCCACCTGGCACGAACAAGACAATGGCAAGTCGGGCCGTGCCCTTGGCAAGCTCGATCTTTTTTTGATAAGAATCTTCTTCCACTGTGCTGCCTTTTTGTTTTGAGGGAACCCCCTTGATCAGATGGGTTAAACTATCATAGCCACCATACTGACAGGCAAGATTGATGGCAGTCCTCACTTTTGTTGCGCCAGGAATAAAAGCAAGGGCAGACCCAATGGCTTCAGAAGTTTTTGTGATTTCTTTTCGTTTTTGGTCAAGAGGGTCACTCTCATCTTCTTGGGCATTCCCTTGAGAGAGCAATGCGTGTAGAGGCGTGTCATACCCGCATTTAGCAGAAAATGCGTTAAGAGCGACAAGGGCTTCGGCTGGTACAAGTTTTGGCGCTAGGCTTTGAGCGACATCATTAAGCACATAAGGGGCAACGAATTGAGCTGCCGTTGTAACTTGTTTTAGAAGAGAAAAAGAATCAACCTTTTCTTCGTCTTCTCCAAGAGAGAGGGTCGCAATGAAAGTATTTTCTTCTTTTTCTTGGTGATGAATAGTAAAATTTTGTAAAATGTTTAAAGTGTTTGTCCATTCTTTGAAATATTGTTCGGCCTCAGATTCTTCGTCCTCAGACTCGTTAAGGTGAGCGTAGAAAGTAAATATTTGCTGTCCTGAACCCCATCTTCCTTGATAAGCATATTTTAAAGCGAGCTTGCTTAAATCATTATTGATTGGCTCTGGTCTTGCTGTGAGAAGTTTAATTTCAAGGCTTTCTCTGTGTCCCATGAACTTATCACTTACCATAAGGTTGTATGGGATCATTGCCTGCATAAGAGATTGATCCTCAACGGCATAAGTGATCTTCTTTTCTGGTGTGATTTCTCGTGTAACTTTTCCATTCTTTGCTAATTCTTCAAAAAAAGAGAGAGGAAGAGTATCAGGGGCATAACCGCTAACTTTAAAATAAGTTAATCCTGCCTCTTCATGAATACTGGTAAGGTCTTTTGTATCACAAGCATAGATTGTATTGAGAGTCGAAAAAACAAGCACCACAATAAATTGAATTAAAGGCCTGAGAGACATCATAAGTTCCTTCGTAAATAAACACCCTCTCTTTGTAATATAGGTGACTTTTTGACAATTTAAAGAGGGAAAAATGCAAAAGAACTATGCATTTTTAACATAGGCCTCAGAAAATTAGATAGAAGAAAACTCCTAGCCTTGATGGCTAGGAGCTAAATAAAAAATTCTTTTTTTATTTGCTAAAGTGTTTATAAACAAGTCCCAATCCAGCATACAAAACTAAGCCCAAATAAAGTTGAGGCAAAGTCAAAAAGCCGTAAGCAAGAGGATTCGTTTGAAAAGAAACATTAAATAAAAAATTTACAATGGAAGCCCATGCGATGCTTGGAAGACATGTCAGTAGGAAAATACCTAAAATTCTTATTACACATCCTTTCGAAATTTTCCAAGAATCTCGGATAGGTTTTCCACTATCTAAAGCAACGCTCGGAATAGCAAGAAAAAGCCGGAAAAATACATAAAACGTTGCAATTAGTATAGCTAAAAGCTCAACGGTTAATAGGATGGGATTATCCTGCAAATAAGAAGCAAAGAAAAAGTGCAAAGGTACAAAAATAAGTGCTCCTGCTAAGCTCACGCCAACAATGCTAAGTCCACTAACAGCAAGCATAGTAAAAAAAGCCTTACGGGTACGGGAAACTAAGAGTAAATTAAAATAATCTTTTCCGACCATTTCTTGTGTGGCCGTAGCGCGAACCATGCTGATATACATAGGCATTTGAAGAAAGATTGTTAAGAGCCCAAAGGCTAATAAAATGAGAGCAGTACTTGCGCTAGGCGCTGCTCCTACAGTATATGTCCAGTGATCCTTAATTAAATGAAGAAAGATATAAAGTAAAAGCATGCTTGTGCTATATTGCGCAAACATTGGTAAGATCTTTTTTGCATCTGTAAAAATAAAATTATAAGCATCTTTTGTAATTTGAAGAACTGGTAATTTTCTCATGGAGTTTCTCCTAAGTGAACAATTTCTTTACTTATAGGCTACCATAAAATAGATAATCAAATGTTAAAATAAACAAACAAGAAGACTTTTAAATAATAAGCAGGTGTGTTGTCAAAGGAACGAATTTGTTAAGCAATGGCATACAAGTGCGGAGTATGAGAATGTTCTAAGCCGTAAGCATGGTGAAGCGCCCTAACAGCTAGTTCTGTGAAGTCTTGATCGATTAAGACACTGATTCGAATCTCGGAAGTTGAAATTCCAAAGAACTCAATATTTTTCGTCGCGAGCGTTTGAAATAATAAGCTTGTCAAATGGCTATGGCTGCGTAAACCGACACCAACAACTGAAACCTTCGTCATTTTTTCATCAATGGTATATGTTGAAATTCCTTCGTCGCCCAAAATCCGTAAGCATGTCTGTAGATCTGTTTGATTGACCGTAAAGGAAAGTGAGAAAGTATGATCTTCTGAAATTTTGGCATGCTGAATCATGTCAATGCCAATGTGCGCTTGGGCAAAGCAATCAAAAATACGAGCCATTGTTTTTGAAGGTTCGCGTGTTATTTCTAAACAAATTCTTACTTCTTGTGTATTGGCAACAATACCACTAATTAAAGGCCGTTCAATCATTTGTTCCTCATCTATAATTTGTGTGCCAATACTTTCTTCGAAACTGGAGAAGATTCGTACAGGAATTTTATAGACCATTGCAAGTTCAACAGCTCGATGTTGAATAACTTTTGAGCCTAGGGAGGCTAATTCGAGCATTGATTTGTAACCAATTTGGTCAAGCTTACGGGCATGTTCAACCATTTTTGGATCTGCGGTATAAATCCCTGAAACATCTTTGTAAAGGTCACAGCGATCTGCTTTAAGGACAGCGGCTAAGGCAACGGCTGTCACATCTGAACCACCTCGCCCAAAGGTGGTTAGCCGTCCTTCAGACCCGATGCCTTGGAATCCTGCAATAATTGGCACAGTATTCGCGTTTAATGTTTTTTCAATGGCATGCGTTGAAATTTCTTTAACGCGGGCTTTTGTGTGAGTGTCATCTGTTTCCAGCGGAATTTGCCATGCTAGATAAGATCGAGCTGAGATATTAAAATTTTGCAGAGCTAATGCCAATAATCCGCAGGTTACTTGTTCCCCTGAAGTCAGGACAACGTCGATTTCTTGGGGGTTGGGATTTGGGGTTGTTGCTTGAATATAACTTAGAAGTTGATCTGTCATACCTGCCATTGCTGAGACAACGGCCACAACTTTGTGACCTCGTTTACATTCGTAGGCAATACGACGTGCCGCATTCTGGATTTGCGGGATTCCAGCAACCGAAGTGCCTCCAAATTTTTGAACAATAAGCGCCATTTGCAATTGGTTCCAAAAATTCTTTATTATATAAAGTTCCTTATTATATCACAAAAAGCTATAATAAACATCAATAAAGGTAAAATAGAAAGGCCTCAAGAGATGACACATCCAGCTTCTGTTGATCAAGAAGAGATAAAAAACTTTGCGCGTCTTGCGGATCAATGGTGGAATCCAGAAGGACCGATGAAACCTTTGCACCAAATGAACCCGCTTCGCATAAAATTCATACGCGATCATCTCGTGGCACATTTTCATCAAGATGTTTCAGATCTTACACCATTAGAAAATTTAACTTTATTAGACGTGGGTTCAGGGGCTGGCTTGTTAACGGAGCCGTTGGCACGTTTAGGGGCTGCTGTCACAGGTCTTGATTTAGCAGAATCAAGTCTTACGATTGCGCGTAATCGAGCTGAAGCACAAAGCCTTGATATCACGTATCTTCAGAGTTCTGTTGAAGAGCTCTCACAGCAAAACCATCAATATCATGCGGTTATGGCTCTTGAAGTCATAGAGCATGTGGCAGATGTAAGCAGTTTTTTGCAAGCGTGTGCTTCTCTTTTGCAGCCAAAAGGACTTTTGTTTTTGAGTACTTTGAATCGGACACCCCCGTCTTATTTAACAGCTATTTTAGGGGCTGAATATATTCTAAGGCTTCTCCCACGAGGGACCCATCAATGGCATAAATTTCTTAAACCGTCTGAAGTTGATGCTGAGTTGCGCAAGATAGGCTTTCTTATCAAAGATCTGCAAGGAATGCGCTTTAGACCTTTGTATAAGACTTGGCAGCTATCAAAAAATTTAAGCGTAAACTATATCTTATGCGCTGAAAAGATAGCCTAGAAGCTGTTCTTTTTGGAGAGTGAGCAGATCTCTTTATCTTTTCTCTCTTATTTGAGACGCTATAATCATTGTTGTGTGTCTAAAAATTCCATTTAAAATAGTGTTATTGTATATGCTTAATAAAGGAGGGGTTTTTATGGGTATTCTTAAGAATTTTTCTATAGGCGTTTTCTCTTATCTCATAAGTCACTCTTTATGTTTTGCTACATCGGCTACAGAAGAGGATAAAGCATTTTTTCGTTCCGCATACGTTTACCAGTATGATGATAATTTTGAAAAGGACACTCAAAGTTTTCATTCTGATGATAAGAGTAGTCTTGAAAATCAACTGACAAAATTTGGGCCGATAAGTGTTAATCTTATAGATAGAAAGCTAGGTAATGATGCTTTAGATCGATTAATTCCTTATGCACGTTGGATACGTAGCCTTTCTCTTGCAGATAATTTTTTCACTGATGCTGCGTTGGAAAAAATAGGAAAGTTTTCAGAACTCCGGTATCTTGATCTCTCAAACAATAATTTTACTTGGCCATCTCTTGAGGCTTTAAAAATTTTAAAGAATCTATCTTATCTAAAGCTTACTTATAATAGATTTTCTCCAAAAGACTTAGAAGAATTAGCGACAAGAATGTCTACAGTACAAATAATTATAGATTCATTGTAATTTTTTGATTTGTAATATTTTTTTGGATGTACGATAAAATTGACTATTTTTATCGTGATGGCCACTTTATTGAGGGAAGCTTTGCAATTGTTAAAGGTCCAATTGAAAGATCACCTTTTTGAAGACTCAAGGCAATGGTATGGCGGGGAGGTTCGCGATCGGGTGTAGATTTATCTTGAAATAATCCTAAAGAGAGTTTTGCAATTGTAGCGATGTTTCTACGAATTATTTTTTCTTGAGCAAGCTGATCAAGAAATGTTTCTAAGCCAGAAATTTTTGTTGAAAATGCCGCAAGCGGTTGTGATTCATGATCAAAAGCCAAGGTTCCATTGCCTTCGCCTGTGAGAGAGCCCCACTCAAAAGCAAGTTTTTCAATTTCAAGCAAACCTCCTTTTTTGGTCCATTCTTGGAAAGGATTCGCTGCAAAAAGATTAAAAGTTTCTTCGAGATGAACAATCGTTTCCAACGATTCAAGAAGAGAGGGGAGTTTTGTTGCACAATGATCATTTATCTTCATGCGATAAATTTTTAAGGCAAAAGAACGAGAACTATCAGAATTTGAAAGGATTTGTTCTTGTGAAGCCGCCATTGAAGTCCTTGTTAGAGGGGGACGGATAATTTCCTCTTGCGTCAGAGCTGAGAAGGAAAACTCCTCAATGTTAACTCTATTTTTCAGCATTTTTAAGTGCAGGTCATAAAACTTAAGTGTTTTTAAAAGGTAATCTTTATGGTGAATTTTAAAGATCCCCTGAAAATCTTCAAATTCAAGCATAAGAGACGCAAGTTGAGGGGCTGGAGTGTAAATAAGCTTTGTTTTTCCGAGGGCATTAACAACAATTGTTTTAGGAGATAAAACGGTTGATTCAATCTCGAGAAGGCCGTCTATTTGAAGAAGTCCTGACCCCCATCGTTTTGATGCGAGGCGAGGGTTGAGGATTTTAACTTCAAGTTTCCAAGGGAATCCTGTAACTGTTACGCCTTCATGTTCGAGAATTGTCTCTTGGTGGCTCTTAAGCAAAGCAATCTCATGGTTGACTCTTTCTTCAAGCCAATGAGCCTGATTAAACCATAAATATGTATATCCCGCAAAGATCAAGACAAGGGAAATAATACTTATTCGTGGGAGTAAGCGGCGCAGTTTTGAGCTTTGAGAGTGGGTCATTGAGGCTGTTTACCTTTTTTCAAAGGATTGAGGTTTTCTGAAGCATTTTCAATCGAATCTTCTAGTCTTTTCATAAAGTCTTTTTCAGAAAGCCCTGCTTTAATAGGAGGGAGGAATTCAAAAATAATTTTACCCGGTACTTTTAGAAATTTTCGACGTGGCCAAAAAAAGCCCGCATTATGAGCAGCAGGGACGACTTTCATACCTGTATTATGGTACAGAGCATAGGTTCCATAACGATAGGTTCCACGTTTACCTGCGGGTGTACGTGTACCTTCAGGAAAAATAAAAGTTGAGCGTCCTTGCTCTCTTGCGCGTTTTGCACCTTCAACCATTTGTGGAATGACACTTCGCCCTTTAGAGCGATCAATGCTGATCATTCCTGCGTTTAAAAGCAGGCGACCAAACAAAGGAATCATAATGAGCTCTTTTTTTAAAATAATGACAGACTGGGGAACTAAGACTTCAATCATCGTTGTTTCCCATGCAGACTGGTGTTTAGAGGCAACAATAACAGGCTCTGGAGGAAGATGTTCACGCCCACGAATTTCAACTTGGATGCCGACGATGCGAAGTAACAACGTTACACCATGCCCCCAATATCGAGCAGCACAGTGAGTCCAATGCCGACCTACGATGAGAGCAGGTAAGGCACTTATCACAATGAAAAAAGTCCAAATATAAAATAAAATGTTGAAAATGATGGATTGGATAAAAATCATCATGACAAAGTCTCAATTCCTTTAAAAGTAAATTTTCTTAAACAATATTGGCCCAAAGCGCCTAAAAGTTTATGATATTCTCGGATAATTAAATCAAAAGTACCTGGCCACTGCCACCACATTTTATCATGAAAATTTTTGGGTGAAATGGGGTGAGGGATTATTTTCACATTTGGTAAACGCTGAGAAAACTCTAATAAGCTTCGGGGCATGTGATAATTAGAAGTCACCAAACGAAGTGTTTGAATATGGTTTTTTCGAACCCACTCGGCTGTTTCTTGAGCATTTTGGGTGGTATTCGCTGCTGCATACCCTAAATCAATTGTTGCAGGATTAATTTTCTCGCGTTCATTTAAAGAAATTTGCGATAATAAGTCTTTTATTCTCACATGTTCATGGACACCAGAAATAAAAAGCCGCTGAGCTAATCCATGAGATAAAAGAGACAAGCCTGTTGTCACCCGTTCAGCGCCGCCCGTCAACACGATGATAGCATCTGTTGACTGTTCAGGTGCTAGGACATTCTTTTGAATGCTATTAGCAAACCATAACAGACCGAGACTCCAGCCGAGAACGCTTATAAGCGTCAGGATGAGAAACCAACGTTTCATGAAAAGTGATATCCTTTAATGATGCTCGTTAGTATACGTGGTGGCAGAGAAATCGTCTAGCTTTTCTAAAAGAGCTTTTACCGCGGTTAGCAAGTCATCATAAATTGGTACAGGTTCTAGAAAATTTGGAATTCCTTCTTTTTCAGTCACAAAGCCTTTGCCCGTTCGTACGAGAATCCTCTGGCAACCGGCATGATAGGCGGCTTCAAGGTCTCGTAACGCATCTCCAATCATATAAGAGTGAGCAGGTCGTGCATTAAAGAATTTTAAGGCTTCTAAGAGCATGCCTGGGGCTGGTTTGCGACGATAATGAGGTTCAATCGTTGTATCTGTGCAAAAAAAGATATGATCAATATAGGCTCCTTTTTCCGCAAGACTTTTTTGCATTTGGAGATGAATATGATTAAGATCTGCAAGGCTTAACTCATTTCGTCCCACAACTGCCTGATTTGTTATCACAGCAACAGGAATATTTTTTTGATTTAAAGCTTGGATAGCTTTCTCGACGGAAGGCAGAAAGGTAAATTCTTCCCAAGATCTTACAGACGTGCGGCGATCTACATTAATCACACCATCTCGATCAAGCATTACTAAATCTAACACTTAGGTCTCCTGAGAAAGTGCAAACATAACTGTAGTGTGTGCCGAAATCATAATAACGACAGCAACGAGAATAGGGGAAAACACAATAATGCTCCAGATTTCAGCATAAGGGAAAGTTTTAGATGTTACTGAAAGCAAAGATAAATCAATCGTCGACGTTAACAAGGAGTAGAAGAGAGCCGAAAGACCAAAGCCTAAAATACCGCCCTTAACAGAGAGCTTTAAAGCATAGCTTTGAAATTGCTTTGCAATAAAACGGTCTTCGGCCCCAATTAATCGTAGGATTTCAATAACGCGTTCGTGAATAATAAGACCTGCATGTGTTGTAAATGCAATGGTAAATATTGCGGCAATCCCAATGAGTCCCGCAAGAATCATGATGGAAATTTGTGCAGTTTGAACAATCTCTAGAAAGGTTTCTTTTGATTTGCGGCCTGCTTCAAGGTGGATGGTTGGAAAAAATATTTCAAGAGTTGAAGAAATTTGAGGAAAGTCAATTTTGACGCGACTATCTAATGTAGCCTCAATAGTTTGAAAAGAAAGAGGAGAATGAGGTGTTGAAGCGGGATAAGCCCAATGATCAAAAATAGATGTACGTTTCTCTTGTGTGACAATTTCTATATTAAGGACACCCGGAATTTTTTTAAGAAGCTTCAAGAGTTCTATTTGTTGAAGAAATTGTTGTTGTGGGTCTGTGACCGGAGGAAGAGTCACTGTAAAGCCTTGTGTTGCTTCGTGGCGCCATGTTTGTAGAGTACGTTCAAGTAGAATAGAGCTACTTAAACAAAGGGTGATCAAGAAAACCATTAACCCTAAGGTGCCAAACACCATTTTAGAGCCTTTGACTTGATTAAAAGGGATTTCAGAGCGAACAGCCGAGGTTTTCATTTTAAGCATTATTAGCAATTCTTTCGTGCCCAAAAGGGGGATGGATTGAAACTTGGCCCTCAGCCAAACGAATGATTGGATGTGGAAATTCTGTGGTGAGATCTTTATTATGTGTGGCCATGATGATTGTAATGCCACCTCGATTAAGCTCTTCAAAAAGATAGAGAAGTTTAGCCGCATTTTCGTCGTCGAGGTTACCAGTTGGTTCATCAGCGAGAAGAATTTTAGGCTTATTCATAACGGAACGTGCGATAACAGCGCGTTGCTTCTGGCCGCCTGATAGCGTTGAAGGCATTGCCTCTTCAAGGCCTCCAAGACCAATCCATTTCATCATTTGTTGAGCTTTTTTTCGGCTATCAAGCCATCTCTCACCTTTGAGTCTCAAGGGAAGAGCAATGTTATCCAAGGTTGTTAAGTGGTCGAGGAGAAGAAAATCTTGAAAAATGACGCCAACTTGTTGTCGATAAAGAGCCGTTGCTTGATTTTTCATATATCTTAGGTCACTGCCAAAGATTCGAATGGTTCCTCGATATTCCTTAAAACCACTGTATATAAGCTTAAGAAGAGAGGATTTTCCGACGCCACTTGCCCCTGTCAGGTAGTGAAAAGTTCCAGAGGAAAGATTAAAAGAAACATCCTCAAGAATATAAGGCCCTTGATCATATTTTAAGCTTACTCTTTCAAACTGAACAATACTGTTATGCACCTTTCCTCCCGCCATTAATTTCACTATACTTGATGAAAGTTGTCTAAATCTCAAGGAGAAAGTTCGCAAAATAGGTGAACTGACATTGACAACATGCTTTTGAGTTCACATAGTAGAAAAATAAAAAGTGACTTAGAAAAGGTGGTCTATGTTCTCTCCCCTTCTTTGGAGTGCTCAGAAAAGAATCAAGATAGTCTTTCTTGCGGTGGTTCTTCTATGGATAGGTGTATGGTGGGCTTTATGACTGAAAATCTAAAGCCTGTTTTAAGTTTTAAAAATGTTTCTGTCTCTTATAAAAATCATTGCGCGCTTGAAAATATTTCTATCGACTTTTTCGAGGGATCCTTAACGGCAATATTGGGTCCTAATGGGGGAGGAAAAAGCACGCTCTTGAAAGTTATTTTAGGACTTGTTCCCCTCCAAAATGGTGAAATTCAGCATTTTCATTTAAAGCCTAAAGATATTGCCTATCTTCCGCAACAAACGGAGATCGATCGTACATTTCCTTTAACGGTGTATGATGTTGTTGCGCTTGGGTTGTCTCAAACAAGAGGCTTCTTCCAAGAAATAGGTCAAAAAACAGACACAACTATTCAAAAAGCGCTTGAAAAGGTTGGGTTAAAAGAAATGGCAAATCGGTCGTTGCATATGCTTTCAGGCGGTCAGTTCCAACGAGTTCTTTTTGCCCGTGCAATGCTACAAGATGCTAAAATTATTCTCCTCGATGAGCCGTTTGCAGCTGTTGATAGATATACGATGGAAGATCTTATCAAGATTGTTAAAAGTTGGACAGCTGAGAGACGAACTGTGATTATTGTGTCCCATGATTTAGAATTTGTGCAAAGCTATTTTCCTCAATCACTTTTATTGGCGCGAAATGTGATAGCCTATGGTTCAACAAAGGAAGTTCTTACGCTTGAGAATTTACAACAAGCCAAGCGCAATTCTCGTGAGTGGGAAGACGCAAATCTAGAAGATGATAAAACAATGCAGTTTTTTAAAAATGTATGAATTTTTTATAGAACCTTTTGGAACCTATCCTTTTCTTAGACGCGCCTTGGTCGCATGTATTGCTCTTTCAATGGGATGCGCCCCGGTAGGTGTCTTACTTGTCTTAAGGCGAATGAGCTTGATGGGCGATGCTCTTTCTCATTCTGTTTTGCCTGGCGTTGCGCTGGGATATTTATTTATGGGGCTTTCTCTTCCTGCTATGGGTATTGGTGGAATGTTTTCAGGGCTTATTGTTGCTCTTTTAGCGAGTTTTATCTCTCGGAAAACTGTTCTTAAAGAAGATGCTAGTTTTGTTGGATTTTATTTAATTGCCCTCGCCTTAGGAGCTATTCTTGTCTCAACTAAAGGAAAAAATATTGATCTCATGCATATCCTTTTTGGGTCAATTTTAGCTGTTGATAAAGCTTCTCTTCTCTTGATAGCGAGTATTACAACTTTAAGTTTGTTCGTTATGGCTTTAATCTTTCGTCCTTTGGTGCTTGAGTGCTTTGATCCCGTTTTTATGATGTCCATAGGGGGGCGTGGCAGCCTGTATCATCTCATTTTTATGGGGCTTGTGGTTTTAAACATGGTTTCAGCTTTTCAAGCCTTAGGAACTTTAATGGCATTAGGGATGATGATGCTTCCCGCCATTACAGCACGTTTTTGGGCGCGAGAAATATGGTCTCTTTATCTTGTTGCAATTCTTTTTGCTATTTTGTCTGGTTTTTTAGGATTGGTATTTTCTTATCACTATGGATGGCCTTCTGGTCCCGCAATTATTTTGACCGCCGGTATTTTATATCTCGGGACAGTTATTTTAGGTCCCTATGGCAGCTTAAGGTGTCGGCGCACATGAGAAAATGGGGGATCATATTTTTAACGTTATTAATTCATAGCTCTTTGGGGTGTGCTCAGCCAACGCCGAAGATTGTTGTGAGTTTTAGTATACTTAAAGATCTCGTTGAAAATGTAGGCGGAGAAGCTGTTACTGTTACGTCTTTGGTGGGTCCTAATAGTGATGCTCATATTTTTGAACCGACACCTGAGAGCGCTCAACTTATCTCAGAAGCTGATTTAATCCTAATAAATGGGCTCGGGTTCGAAGCGTGGATACCTCGTCTCGTGGAATCGACGAAGACAAAAGCCAAGATCGTTATTGCGTCGCAAAATATTAAATCTCGTACATTTGTGCAAGGGAATGAGTTTTCACCAGATCCTCATGCGTGGCACGATGTTAAGAATGCAATGATCTATGTTGATAATATTGAGAAGGCTCTTTTAGGGTTAATCCCGCAATCGACTGAACTTATTCAAAAAAATGCGGCTCGTTACCGTAAACAGCTAAAAGATTTGGAAACATGGATTTATAAAGAGCTCGAGAGTATTCCTCGTCATCAGAGGACCGTTATCACAGCGCATGACGCATTTGGCTATTTAAGTGAGGCCTACCAGATAAAATTTTTAGCACCTCAAGGGCTGAGTACAGAAAGTGAGCCCTCTGTTCAGGAAGTCGTTGATCTGATTAAAGAAATAAAAGAACACCGGGTAGGGGTGGTTTTTATTGAGAACATTACCAATGAGCGCTTGATTCGGCATATTGCAGAAGAAGCAGGGGTTGCTATTGGTGGAATGTTATATTCTGATGCGCTCTCTGAAAAAAATCAACCCGCAGCTACTTATGTCGATATGATGAAAATAAATATACAATTATTAAAATCTGGCATGTTAAAGAATAAATAAATTTAAAAAATACTGAAAGATAGTTAATATTACTTATATTGTTATTTGTATTGTTTAAGGAAAATTATTATCTTTTTAGGGTCAGGTATTTAATAAGATTTAATGCTTTTTATCATATAAGTTATTTTTCTCATTCTTTGTTTGACAAAGTGGGTTCTTTTGGATATATTATGGGCGCATTACCTAAACAATCTTGAGGATTTAAAATGATTCAAAACCGTGCTTTCTCGAGTGGGGATCTTGTCGTATATCCAGCACATGGTGTTGGAAAAGTAATGTCAATTGAAACACAAGAAGTTGCAGGTCATGAACTTCAAGTTTTTGTGATTTCTTTTTCAAAAAATCGGATGACTTTACGTTTGCCAATGAAAAAAGCGCAAGATGCTGGGTTGCGTGCTTTAAGTACGGAAAATGAAGTTGAGAATGCTCTAGGGACCCTAAAGAAAAAAATAAAATCTAAGAAAGCAATCTGGTCACGTCGCGCTCAAGAGTATGAAATGAAAATTTCCTCTGGTGAATTAACCTCAATTGCAGAGGTTATTCGTGAGCTTTACCGGAGTGGAGATCAGCCAGATCAATCTTATAGCGAACGTCAAATTTATCAAGCAGCCCTTCAACGTTTAGCGTCCGAAATTGCAGCTATTGAAGCAATTGATGAAAATCAAGCCATTGCGCGAGTTGAAGAGATTTTGCAAGCAGCTTAGTTTTCGGCGTTATGATATCAGAGGGGTTAATCCAAGGAATAAGATATTTTTTCATGGTATCTTATTTGATGAAGCCATTTGATGCACACCGTTCTTTTGCTCTTTTCTTGTTTGTTGGAAGCGCCCTTATTTTCATTATGATTGTCTTGGGGGGCGTTACACGTTTAACGGGATCAGGCCTTTCAATAGTTGAATGGCAACCATTTCAAGGTATATTCCCTCCCCTCACTCAGCAAGATTGGACAACACTTTTTTCTCAGTATCAAGCCTCGCCCGAATATCAAAAAGTGAATTTTGGGATGTCTTTAATAGAGTTTAAGCAAATTTTCTGGCTTGAATACATTCATAGGTTATGGGGACGTTTTATTGGTCTTTATTTTCTTTTTCTGATTTTCTATGTCCTAAAAAAGAGAGTTTTACGTCCTTATTTAGGGGCTCTCTTGGCTTTGTGGAGCTTAGGAGCCATTCAAGGGGTGGTTGGGTGGTATATGGTTAAAAGTGGCCTCGTTCATGATCCTTACGTAAGTCCGTATCGTCTTTCTATGCATCTGATGTTAGCCATTATCACCTACAGTTGGGCACTCAATTTAGGATTGCGATTGTGGTATGCTCATATAAAAACCTGGGATTATAGTGTGATCACAGCTGTAAGTCTTATTTCCCTGACCATTTTATTTGGAGGGCTCGTTGCTGGCCATAAGGCAGGGCTTATTTATAATACTTTCCCATTGATGGGAAAATCTTGGATTCCTGAAGAGTTATTTTTTGAAGCACCTTGGTGGAAGGATCTCATCCATAATCCTGTCAGTATCCAATTTGTCCATCGACTTTTAGCTATTATAACCCTCTTATTTTTGGGCTTTCTTGCCCTTCAAAGGCAGGGTTTTTATAGGGTTGTCTTTGCGCTTGCTATACTTCAAGCAGGCTTAGGAATTTCAACACTTTTACTGCATGTGCCCGTATTTTTAGCAACATCGCATCAAGCCATCGCAATTGTGTTATTAACCAGCCTGTGGGTCGCTTTTTATCAACGCCATGATCCCAGGAAGATCTTTTCCTTCAAGCCATTCAAGAAAAGCGCCTCCAGCTGTTGATAAATAGCTAAAATCATGACTAGACTTCGCATTAGCAAGAGCTGCGAGCGTTTCACCTCCGCCTGCAATGCTGAAGAGTTTTTGATGACGACTTAATTCAGCTACTTTTTGAGCAATCGCTGTTGTTCCTTGATCAAAAGGGGGCATTTCAAACACGCCAAGAGGGCCATTCCAGACCAGAGTACGAACTTGAGTGAGCTTAGAGCTAAAAAGAGAAACAGTCTCAGGGCCAATATCAAGTATCTTAAATTCTTTTGGGGCGTGAGCCAGATTGATTGTTATAAAATCCTCAGCATTAAGAGGGCCTGTCGCATCAATAGGAAGGACAATTTCAACTTGCTTTTCGCCCGCTAATTTTTCAATCTCTTGCGTCGTTTCAAGCATTGAAGGTTCATAAAGGGATGCTCCAATTTCAATATTGCGTGCTTTTAAAAATGTGTTTGCAATTCCGCCGCTCAACATAAGGACATCAACTTTATTTAAAAGATTTTTTAGAAGATCTAACTTTGTTGATATTTTAGAGCCCGCAACAATAGCTGCAAGAGGTCTTTGGGGGGCCTGTAATGCTTGAGAGAGGGCATTGATTTCCTTTGACATGAGAAGGCCTGGAAAGGAAGGTAAATATTGTGTAATGGCGTGAACGGACGCATGAGCGCGATGTGATACAGCAAATCCGTCGTTTACATAAATATCGCCTAGCTTTGCAAGAGCTTGGGCAAAATGAAGATCGTTTTCTTCTTCTTCAGGGTGAAAACGAAGATTTTCTAATAAGGCAATCTCACCACTCTTGAGATTTTGAGTCACTTTTTCGGCTTGAGAGCCAATACAATCTTCGGCAAAGAAAATAGGTTTTTTCCAACATTTTTCTAAGGCAGGTAAAAGCTGCTTAAGGGACATCTCCGGGACCGTTTTTCCTTGGGGGCGGCCAAAATGAGAGATTAAAATAATGCTTGCTCCTTCCATGCAGAGATAGTCAATTGTTGGCAAAAGGCTCATGATTCTAGAATCATCTAGGATTTCACCGTCTTTCATTGGAACATTAAGGTCTGCACGTAAAATAATTTTTTTATTTTTTAGAGCGGCTTGACTGAGATTGGGTAGAGACATAAAGCTTTTCCTCTTATTAAATTTCAATTAGATGCAAAGTAGCTTAGAAAAAACCTTCTTTCGAGTATATTTTTTCCTAGCCGAGTGGAAAGTGCTTTGGTAATATCCTGAACGAACATATTTTAGCTTGGTTTCTTGAATTTAAAAATGCTCATCACAACTCTTAATTATCTTATTTAATACGTGGATTTAATGGAACAATCTGTTGAAAAATATTCTGTTTTTGCTCTTCCTAAAAGTATTTGGAGTATAGGGTTAGTCACTTTATTAGTTAATTTATCTTCAGTGATTATCTTTAGCCTTTCCCCTATCTATCTGACAACAATTTTGGGAGTTTCAACTTTTAATTTGGGAATTTTAGAGGGGGTCGTTGAAGCAACTTCTTTGTTTACAAGGATTTTTTCTGGTGTTTTGAGTGATTATCTCTATCGTCGTAAACCTATTCTTATTTTTGCTTATGCCCTTTCTGCTTTGTCTCGTCCAATTTTTGCGATTGCAACTTCGCTCGGGTGGATTGCAGGGGCTCGCATTATTGATCGAGTTAGCAATGGGTTGCAGGCAACACCAAGAGAAGCTTTGGTTGGAGATTTGGCGCCTAAAAGCTTGAAAGGTGCTTGTTTTGGCTTGCGCCAAACATTATCTATGGTTGGTTCTTTTGCAGGCGCCGGCATTGTTATGTTTTTAATGCATCACACGAATGAGAACTATCAGATCATCTTTTGGGTGGCTGCAGTTCCTCCCATTTTAGCTGTTTTGGCGCTCATCTTTTTTGTGCAAGACTCTCCGATTGCTGAGCGTCATCATGCAAAAATTTCTTTCTGGGCTCATCTTAGGCATACGCGGCATCTTAATAAGCAGTATTGGCGCGTTGTCTTTGTTGCCGGGATTTTTATGTTTTCAAACTACAGTGGCGCTTATATGATTTTGCAAGGGACAAACCAAGGTCTTTCTCCGAGTCAGGTTCCTATTCTCATGGTTTTGCAAAATCTTTTTGCATTTGCATCAGCTTATCCGATGGGGCGTCTTTCAGATCGTTTTGATCGACGTATTTTAATTGGGGTTGGGTTTATCATTACAATGATTTCAAATGCATTCTTCGCGATGGCTCATGAGCCAACCTTTGTCTTGATTGGTGCAAGCCTCTGGGGATTGCAGATGGGGATGACGCAAAGTTTGCTTTTAACAAAAGTTGCGGATACAACTTTTACTGAAATTCGAGGCACAGGTTTTGGAATTTACTACTTGATCGTTGGAGTAACGATTTTCCTTTCAAACACCCTCACAGGATGGATTTTTACCCATAAAAGTCCTTCTGCTGCATTTTGGTTGAGTGCATGTGTTGCTGGGATTGCCTTGCTCTTTCTGCCATTTCTTGAATCTTCTCAAAAAGCAAAACGTTAAATAAAGAGTCTAATTTAATGAATACAGCGATAAAAACAGATGTTGTCATTATTGGGGCCGGCCCTGTTGGTTTATTTACCATTTTTGAATGTGGGATGATGCGTCTTAAATGTCATGTGGTAGATGCTCTTGAAATGGTCGGGGGACAATGTGCCGCACTTTATCCTGAGAAGCCAATTTATGATATTCCAGGATTTCCGCGTGTTGAGGCAAATGAGCTTATTAAGAATTTAGAGAAGCAAGCACAGCCTTTTAATCCTGTTTACCATCTTAATCAGCAGGTAGAAGTCCTTCAACCTCTTGAGGATAATCGGTGGTTCGTGCAAACCTCTGCCGGCACGCAAATTAATACAAAAGTGGTTATTATTGCTGCAGGATGTGGCGCTTTTGGCCCTAATCGCCCTCCTTTAGCGGGGATTGAAGCTTATGAAGGCAAGAGTGTTCTTTACTATATTAAGAAGCGTGAACAGTTTACCAATCAGCGTGTTGTCATCGCAGGTGGGGGGGATTCTGCTGTAGATTGGGCTCTATCCCTTTCCGAGATTGCAAAAAAAGTCATGGTCGTGCACAGGCGCCCAAAATTTCGAGCAGCACCAGAGTCTGAAGAGCAACTGCATCGCCTTGTCGCTCAAGGAAAGATAGAACTTGTTGTGCCCTATCAGCTTGAGGGACTGGAAGGACATAATGGTCAGCTTGAAACGGTCATTGTGAAGACTCTCGACGGTGAAAGTCGAAGACTTGAAACAGACTATCTCTTGCCTTTTTTCGGACTTTCCATGAATCTAGGTCCGATTAATGATTGGGGGCTGACCCTTGAGAAACACCATATCCAAGTTGAACCAGGGACGTGTGCAACCAATCAGCCAGGTATTCTTGCAATCGGCGATATCGCAACTTATCCCCATAAGTTAAAACTTATTTTAACGGGCTTTGCTGAGGCTGCCCAGGCTGCCCATACTGCACGGACTTTAGTGCATCCTGGTGAAGTATGGCATTTTGAGCATTCAACGACTCAGGGCGTGCCTCATAAAGAAACGGCTGCAGCTTAAGAAGGCTTTCGCTCTAATCGACGCAAGTTATGCTCAAGGTCATGGCCTTTTAAGTCAAACCCAATCAGGACTTGATACTTCTCACATTGGTTAATGATGGCGAGTGGAACGGGCATCGTCACTTCTTTTATTTTTCGCTGATATTTTTTCTTGCCTTCAAAGGTGATTTCTAGAGGGAAAGTTTGCTTAAGCAAGGGATTTCCTTCTCGATCAGTGATCGTAATAAAATAGTTTCCATTAAGTTTTTTGGTTTCTGTTGTGCTTCTTAACGCCCCAAAGACTATTTGAAAGCTAAGCAGCGCTTCCTTTTCATCTTTTTCAGCCAGTTCTTTGAGGGATTCAATTTCAAGGCGGGCAACTTCATGCGTTAATGTGGGATCAAAAAAACTCTGACGCGAAAGTTCATGGATAATATTTGTTGGGGGAGAAAAGCAAGAACGATAGTCTGTTGGCTGAGAGTTTTGACAGCCACCTAACGGAAGCAGGGTTATTAATAAAATTGGCCAAAAATAGTGCATGATCATCTCTACTCAAAATTGGTGATAAGTGTTATGATAAAAGGGTTGATTTGTCCCTGAACCCCAAGTACACCGAAAGAAGGCTTTACCTTTTTCAACCTTATATGGGGATGAGTTTGCATCATATGGGGAACTGTCATAATTTATACTCCATTTTAGGGACGTGCATAGCTTACTGAAGCATAACTTTTAACACAAGATGGTAAATATGGAACAAACATCCGTTCAGAAGAACACCGTTGAAATTTTTACAGATGGTGCGTGTAGTGGGAATCCCGGCCCCGGAGGATGGGGTGTTATTTTGCGGTCGGAAAGTGGCGAAGAAAAAGAATTCGCCGGCGGAGACCTCAATACCACCAATAATCGTATGGAGTTGATTGCAGCCATTAAAGGACTTGAAGCGCTTAAAAAACCAACTTTTGTTAAACTTTACACGGATAGTCAATATCTTCAAAATGGAATGAAACTTTGGCTTTCTAAATGGAAAAGCAATGGCTGGAAGACAGCTGGGCGTGATGATGTTAAAAACATGGATCTTTGGCAAAAGCTTGATGCATTAGCCGCTCAATATGACATTGAATGGCATTGGGTTAAGGGACATGCAGGGCATCCTGAGAATGAGCGTGCCGATGTTTTAGCAAGAAACGCTATTGTGCAAATTATGATGTCTCAGGAAATTAATCCTCAGCGTTAAAGGGGTAACCCTTGCAAAAGACGAGGTTTTTCACCTAAAAGCCCCATCGCATGCTGCGTCATGACCTGTTTTAAGACAGGCAATCGATTAGTAAGGCGTAATCCTATCATCCGTAGATTTCCGAGGAGTTTAGAATCATTTGAGAAGGACCGAATTAAAAGATCGGTGACGCCTGTTAATGTGAGGACATCAAATCGGCGCCATCTTTGGTATCTCTCTAAGATTTGAGCGCTTCCTATATCCATGCCAACGCGGGCGGCATCCACAAGGACTTCTGCCAGCGTCACAGCATCTCGAAACCCGAGATTTAAGCCTTGTCCAGCCACGGGATGAATCACGTGGGCAGCATCCCCTATGAGAGCAAGCCTTTCCGCAATTAATTGCGGAACTAAGACGCCTCCTAAAGGATAAGACCATCTTTGGCTAACCAATTCAAATTTTCCAAGGTAATCACCAAAAGTTGCTTGCAGTTGAGCAGAAAATTCTTGTTCTGACAGAGCTAAAAGGTGCTCGCCATATTGTCTGTCAACACTCCATACAAATGAACAAAGGTTATTCTGCATTGGGAGCAATGCAAGCGGGCCTGAGGGAAGGAAATGTTCAAAAGCAATATTTTCATGCGGAAATTCAGTCTTAAGCATGCCAACAAGAGCGAGTTGATGATATGACCAAGCGTGCGCTTTAAGGCCAGCTTGTTGTCGCGTGATAGAATTCCTTCCATCTGCAGCAACAACCAGAGGTACTTTTATCTTTTCTTGTTGTTCAAGTGTGGCCTCAATGAAGAACGGTTGTCGGTTTAAGCTTTTGACCTCATCAGGGATGCAGCACTGAATAAGAGGATGATTGAAAATCGCCTTAAAAAGGATTCGACGCAAATGGCGATTCTCAATGATATATCCCATTGCAAAACCATTTGAATCCTTTTCATCATAATGAACATATCCTAAGTGATTGGCTTGAGAGATATGAATCTTTTTAATGGGTTCAACAAAAGCTGAAATTTCTTCCCAGAGTCCTAGCGCTTTAAAAATAAGGTGAGAACCATGAGAAATTGCAAGTGTGCGCCCATCAAAAGTTGTTTCAACAACTTGAGCCGGATCACAGGTGTCAACAATCGCACTTTTAACCCCGGCTTGAGCAAGTGCTAATGCAAGCATTGCGCCAACGGGGCCAGCCCCAACAATAAGTGTACTAACGTCTAAAGAATTCTTCATCATTCTGAGAGAATAGACGATTTAAAAAATTTTAAATACCATTATTTCTATCCTCAAAGGGTCATAAGTTTGCAAAGATATATTTAATAGGTTAGAGATATGTAGTGACTGATAAGGGGATACATCAATGACGCCAATGATGGCGCAATATCATCGAATTAAAGCCGATCACCCAGATGACCTTTTGTTTTATCGGATGGGGGATTTCTATGAGCTTTTTTTTGAGGATGCCATTAAAGCCGCTCAAGCCCTCGACATTGCGCTGACAAAGCGTGGTAAGAATGAGGGTGAAGATATCCCCATGTGTGGGGTGCCGGCTCATGCTGTTGAGGGATATCTTGCGAGGCTTGTCAGGCAGGGATTTCGAGTTGCGATTTGTGAGCAAGTGGAAAACCCTGAAGAGGCTAAAAAAAGAGGCCCTAAAGCTGTTGTTGCGCGCGATGTCATACGCCTTGTCACGCCTGGCACGCTCACAGAAGATAATTTATTAGAGGCGCGCCGTCATAATTTTCTTTGTGTTCTTATCGAAGACCCCCTGCAAAAAGGGCATAAATTTGCCTTAAGCTTTATGGATATTTCAACGGGTTCTTTTTTTGTTGAGAGTTGTGCCCGTGAGAAGTTACCGGAAGTGCTCGCAAGGATCTCTCCTTCAGAACTTATCGTTTCAGAAAAGTTATGTCAAAAAGAAGAACTCTTTGAAATTTTTTCGATATGGAAAAATATTCTTTACCCCCAAGCAGAAAGCCGTTTCGATCACCGGAATGCCCAAAAACGACTTGAGGAAATTTATGGCATCAAAACGCTAGAAGGATTTGGGGCATTCCTGCCGCATGAAATAACCGCGGCTGGGGCTTTATTAGAATATGTGTCTTTGACGCAAAAAGGAGGCATGCCAAAGCTATGTCCTTTACGGCGCCTTAAAGCAACAGAATTTATGGAAATCGATGCAGCAACAAGACGTAATCTTGAGCTGACCATGACCCAACAAGGGGCGTATAAAGGAAGCCTTCTCAGTGTGATCGACAAAACATTGACGGCACAAGGGGGCAGGCTCTTGGCTTTGCATCTCTCCCATCCTTTAACCAATATTACGCGCCTTAAAATGAGGCTTGAAATAGTTAAACTCTTTAAAGAAAACAATGTATTAAGAACAGATATCAGGGAAATTTTAAAAGCCACCCCTGATTTTGAACGTTCTTTATCGCGCTTGAGTCTTGGGCGTGGCGGGCCAAGAGATTTGGCTGCGTTACGGGAAGGGGTGAAGATTGCTTCCCTTCTTCAAACTCGCTTAAAATCCTTTCAAGAGCTACCTCAAGGTTTAGTAAAAATTCAACGTTCTTTGGGTGAGCACTCCCTTCTAATCGATCGGTTGGCAAGAGCTCTTGCAGATGATCTTCCTTATTTTGCCAGGGATGGGGGGTTTATTCAAAAAGGATATCATGAAGGGCTGGATGAAGCGCGCCTTTTAAAAGAAGAAGGTCGAAAATTAATTATTAATTTGCAGACAAAATACGCGCAAGAGCTTGGCATTCCTTCCTTAAAAGTTAAGCATAATAATATTATTGGCTATCATATTGAAGTAACAGCAGCCCAAGCCGCAAAAATTGGTCCCACCTTCATTCATCGACAAACAATGGCAAATGCGATGCGCTTTACCACGGTTGAGCTGACGGAGTTTGAGCAAAAACTCAATTCAGCCTCTGAACAGGTGTTGGCGCTTGAGTTAAAGTTATTTGATGATCTCGTGATGGAAGTGCTTGGTAGAGCTCACGAAATTCAGGAAGCCGCCCAAGCAATTGCGAATTTAGATGTGTCAGCGTCCTTAGCACATCTTGCCGAGACTGAAAATTATTGTTGTCCCGAGATCGATGATTCAACCGCTTTTGAAATTATTGAGGGACGGCATCCTGTAGTGGAAGCTTCGCTTAAACAAGCCAATGCAAGCAAGTTTGTGACGAATAATTGTGTGATGGCCGAGCAAGAAAATATATGGTTGCTGACAGGGCCAAACATGGCAGGAAAGAGCACGTTTTTAAGGCAAAATGCGCTAATGGTTCTCTTGGCGCAAATAGGCTCTTTTGTGCCAGCTGCGAAAGCGCACATTGGAATTGTTGATCGCCTTTTCTCTCGCGTCGGCGCGTCCGATGATTTGGCGCGTGGACATTCAACTTTCATGGTTGAAATGGTCGAGACTGCTGCTATTTTGAATCAAGCAACGAAGCATTCCCTTGTGATCCTTGATGAAGTGGGGCGTGGGACTTCAACCTATGATGGGCTCTCAATTGCTTGGGCAACGTTAGAGCATCTGCATGATGTGAATCAAAGCCGGGCTCTTTTCGCCACACATTATCATGAACTCACGGAACTTGAAGAGAAGCTCAAGAATTTAAAATGCTACACGATGCGCGTCAAAGAGTGGCAGGGCGACGTTATCTTCTTACACGAGATCATTGAAGGCGCTGCAGACCGTTCTTATGGGCTTCATGTGGCAAAACTCGCTGGGATGCCTTCTGCTGTTTTAAAGCGCGCAGAAATCCTTTTAAATGACCTTGAGAATAAAAAGGCAAAACAAGGGAAGGTAAAGATCTCTGAACTCCCTTTATTTACCATTCCTTCAGGGGTTCCTCTTTCTTATCAGTCGCCGCTTGAAAATAAATTGAAGTCTTTATCGTTGGATGAAATAACACCGCGTCAAGGTTTGGAACTTTTATATGAGTTGCGGGCTTTGATAAAGGACAGCAATGTCGCTTAAGTGAGAAAGTTACGAGCAAAAACTGTGTTGACGAAGAGGTCGCAATTTTGTTGGTCTAAAATGAAAAAACTTACCTTGTTGCATGCGGGATAAAAAGACTGAAAAATAATCGCAAAATTATTTTATAACTTATTGATATTACATCTTTATTTCTTTTGTTCTTGTGTCGAATTTTCTTGATTTTTGTATCTGTATATGATAGCCTGATAATAGATGGTCAGAGATGATTTTCTTCTCTTATGAAACCTTAAAAAAGTTTCATAATTCTTTCATAAAGTCTGTCTCAATCGTCTCAATAAAAAGAATAATAAGGCAGGGATAACAACCTAAATTATTAAAGAGTATAAGCCTTTTAACACTCTTTTTGAGTGAATGCTTTTGCTTTGTCTTTTTCCAGGGGCGTTTCTTCAGGGAAAAGAATACCAAAAGCGTCCTGATCAAACGCTTATCTCGGGAATCATAAAACCCTGAGTGGTCGAGGGAAGGATAAAGGCAGGCCTCATCATGAGATGAAAGAAATGATTGGTTCTGTCCTTATCTTAACTTCTTAACGTAAGAGAAAAAGGCTTCCCGATTCTTTCCTGTGGGCAAACTACATAGGAAGGGAAAGGGGCAAATAATAGAAACAAAAAAAATATAAACAGGGAGATATAAAATGATGAACATAGATGAACAAAAAACAAACTTTACGAAGAATCACGGGTCACAAACAGGCCTCGGGAAGTCAACGATAATGAAAAGGTTACTCAAAGAGGATTTGAAGCGAGAAGCATGCTGTTTCAAAGCTTCTCAAGGCGACAAGCGAAGGCGTGAGTGGCACCAGATCTTCAATCGATGGTGGGATCTGATCTTTGATGAGGGAGGTAGGATCCTTTTTCTTGTCATCTCCGAGGACCAGGCTACACCAAAGACTTTGCCGCGGCGAAAGGTCGGGATCCAGGGAAGGCAGACGGGCAACGAATGGCGACAAGAGGCTGCTAAAAGGTGCGAGAAGAAAAATAAGAAAAGGTAATCGAGATGACTCATTACGTTTACATCATGACAAATAAGCCTCATGGAGTTCTCTATGTTGGCGTAACTAATAACTTAGTAAGGCGTGTTTGGGAGCATAAAGAAGGTATCGTTGATGGTTTTACAAAAAGATACAAAGTAACCACACTTGTCTTTTATGAACTTTTCGAAACACCTAGAGAAGCGATTCAACGTGAGAAAAGTCTTAAGTGTTACTCAAGAGAATGGAAAGTAAACCTTATCCAAGAAAAAAATGGGGATTGGAAAGATTTATATGAAGAACTTTTTTAGGTGACAGGAGAAGTCTTTCGGCTGCTTGAGATCCTAGGCACAGGGCCTAGGATGACGAAGGATGCAAGTTTTGAAGATCATCTGTGAGGTCTGAATAGAAAAGAGAACAAGAAAAAAGGAGGAAAAATTTTTGGAAATAAAAGAATTAAAACTGATGAGCTGCAAGTACAACCACCACACGGTCATCCTCGGTCTTGTACCGAGGATCTCAGGCAGCCAGAGGAAGCTGAAAGGGGCCAGAAAGTCCCAAGCGTACGTGAGAGGCACGCTTGCAGAAAGGAATGGGATGAATTCCCGCCCCCGTGGGAATGACATACTGAGGCAAGATACCAAAATCCCTCAACCGTATGTGGCAGGCACGGTCTCGAAAATGGAAGGAAGGCAATGAGGGCGATAACAACAGATAACGATAAAAACAACAGAAGGAGGCAACAATGTCAAAGAAAAGAAGAGAAAAAGAGATAGTGAGAAATATGATTATGCGCATAACAGGTACGGGCCAGGAGGAGGAGAAGTGTAGTGAAAACGTGTGTGATAGGCGGAAGCTAGGAAAGTCATGAAGTGAGTGACAACCAGAGAACACTTTTTCTGGCTTTTTCTTTGGAAAAGAGGAAAGGCATGGAAAAGATCCGAGAGAGGAAGAATACTCTTTCTTGTCATCCCTACGATCCAGGCTTCGCCGAGGCGAGAAGCGGGGATGCAGGAGATGCTGAAGAGATAAAGAATTTTTAGGTATGGGTGGGCAAAGGAAAAAAAGAAAGTAAAGTTTTTTCAAACAATTAATAGAGTGAGTAAAGTTTTTTTTTTCTACAAGAAGCCAAGGGTTTATATAAGTAAAGAGGCTATGCTATATACATGCTATACACGAGGAAGTATCGAGATATAAAATGCATTTACTCCGTTCTGTCACAACAATGGGAATGTTCGACTAACTGTGTCAGCGTTTAATTGCTCAGCTTCAATTTGAGCCTTCCTTCAAAATATACATCCAACTGAGAAATGGTTAAAGCCCAATTTTGAAGGGGCTGGTTCCATTTTT
>Ga0209934_1000352_pt1 | contig 93959 bp, 86 predicted proteins | sample ThiBiot_750_plan_2_FD_183950 | JGI IMG/M metagenome (GOLD analysis project Ga0209934, IMG submission 183950) | Wastewater bioreactor microbial communities from Cape Town, South Africa - Thiocy_expt_750_plan (SPAdes) | ecosystem: Engineered > Bioreactor > Thiocyanate-remediating >...
CTGCGGAATCTTTCAATGCCAAGATTAAAGCATTTAGAGCTACGCTCAGAGGAGTAAAGCATATACCCTATTTTTTATTTAGATTAACGAATATTTATGCCTAGTCCACAACTTTTAGGGAAGAGCCCTTTTGAGTAGTTTTGAATTAACAGGTCCACAGTTCGATATTCTATCTGCAATTTATCAATTTTCAATTCAGAAGAGAGAAATCATTCAAATAGACCTTTCAAACACAACCGAAATAGATCCGATGACTACTTCGACAATATTACGCAATCTACAAAGAAAAGGCTTAATAACAAGAAGTCGCGGTGTTATTAACACTCGAACTGTAGAGATAGAATTTACTCCCAAAGGATTCGAGTTGTATAAAAAAGCTTCTGTCAAGATTAAATCAATGAATGAGTCTCTTTTTCAAAATATTGATAAAGAACATCTGGTATCCATCTTAGATATACTATTAGAGAGGCTGGTATAGAACAAATTAAATTATTAATTATATGAAGCTCACTAAAATTACAACAGGAATACTTATTCTAGTCCTATTTTCTTCATGCGGGAAGAGGCAAAACCCATTCGGAGAGGAAGCGGAAGTGCGGACATATTCAACTTTAGTTATGCAAAAGCAAGATGCAGAATTATTGTCTGTTTATCCGGCTACAATAAGAGGGCAGGAAGATATTGAGATCCGTCCCCGGATCGATGGTTTTATAGAAGCCATTTACGTTGATGAAGGTTCTGTAGTAAGAAAAGGGCAGTCTTTATTTAAAATTAACTCCCCGCAATCCGAACAGGCTTTAACTACAGCAAAAGCTCAGGTGAGTAGTGCAACTGCTCAGGTAAATACGGCTAAGATAAACGTAAACAGGGTAAGACCTTTAGCCGAAAAGGGGATTGTCGGAACGGTACAGTTAGAGACGGCAGAGAACTCTTATGAGACAGCTTTGGCGGCTTTGGAGCAGGCTAACGCGGCTTTAAAAAATGCACAGGCAACCATTAGCTGGACAAATGTAACAAGCCCTGTAAATGGTATTGTAGAATCTATTCCATTTCGTAATGGAAGTCTGGTAAATCCTGCAAATGTATTGACTACCGTTGCTAATACAGAAAATGTGTATGTCTATTTTTCGCTAAACGAAAAAGCATTGAGTGAGTTTTTGAATACATTGGAGGGAAAGACACAAGCCGAAAAAATCAAAAATGCGCCTAAAGTTATATTAACCTTAGCCAATGGCACTGAGTATGAAGAAAGAGGAAAACTCGAAACCATAACAGGAATTGTAAACATAACTACCGGATCAGCAACATTCAGAGCCGAGTTTCCGAACAAGGATGGGGTGTTAAGAAGTGGGACGAGTGGAAAAATAGGTATTCCCCGAACACTTCAGGATGTGTTTGTAATATCTCAAAAATGCACATTCACCCAACAAGACAAAACTTTGGTATATAAGGTGCTGGGAGACTCCGTTGTGCAAACCATTGTATCGGTTATATCTACACCGGATGGAAAAGATTATGCAGTAACTCAAGGTCTGAATGTAAATGACCGGATTATTGCAGACGGTGTTGCCACCTTAAGCAACAAACAGAAAATAAAGATACAATAATAGCTCATAATATTAAAAAGAAAATATAATGTTAAAAACATTTATAGAAAGGCCTGTATTGTCCACCGTTATTTCTATCATATTTGTAGTATTGGGAATAATAGGATTGGCAACATTGCCGGTAGAACAATATCCGGACATTGCCCCACCCACAGTTCAGGTAGTGACAATATATCCGGGCGCGAATGCAGAGGTTGTAATGAATAGTGTTATTATACCTCTCGAAGAACAGATAAACGGAGTAGAAGGGATGACTTACATGACATCTTCGGCATCGAATAATGGTATGGCAAATATCCGTATCTTTTTCAAGCAAGGTGTAAATCCCGATATTGCAGCTGTAAATGTACAAAACAAGGTAGCCAGAGCAACTCCTGTTTTGCCTCAAGAGGTGAATCAGAATGGGGTTATTGTAGCTAAACAGCAGAATAGTACGATTCTGGGGCTTACCATATCCACCAGCAATAAAGAATATGACGGGCAATTTCTGCAAAATTATGCCAACATCAATATACTGCCTCAAATCAAACGTGTGTATGGGGTGGGGGATGCCGGAGTATATGGTGCGCAAGACTACTCGATGCGTATCTGGCTAAAACCCGATGTTATGGCATCATATAAGCTATCTGTGCAGGAAGTTATCGGAGCGCTACAAGATCAGAATATAGAAGCTGCTCCCGGAGAACTGGGGCAAAACAGCGATCAGTCGTTTCAGTATACCTTGAAATATACAGGCAGGCTAAAGTCACCCGAACAGTTTGGTGATATTATTATCCGTTCCATCAAGGGACAGATATTAAGGGTAAAAGATGTTGCCGACGTCGAACTGGGATCAGAGAATTATACGGTTACTTCCATGGTAAATAAAACAGAAGAAGGTGTTTTTATATCCATTAGTCAAACCGCAGGATCTAATGCTCAGGAGGTTATTGAAAACGTAAAAGCGGTACTCAATGAAGCGGAAAAATCATTTCCGGAGGGAGTAAAGATCAATTATTTTATGGATTCGAGTGAATTCTTAAACGAGTCTATCAAAAAAGTAGTAACCACTTTGCTTGAGGCATTCGTATTGGTTTTCTTGGTTGTCTTTGTTTTCTTGCAGGATTTCCGTTCCACTGTCATTCCGGCTATTGCTGTGCCGGTGGCTATTATCGGCACATTTTTCTTCTTGCAGTTGTTCGGATTCTCCATCAACCTACTCACGTTATTTGCTTTAGTTTTAGCTATCGGTATAGTGGTAGACGATGCCATTGTGGTGGTTGAAGCCGTTCATGCTCAGATGGAAAATGGAGAGACAGATCCTAAGGTTGCAACACTAACCGCAATGAAAGAGATCGCTCCTGCTATTGTATCCATCACGTTGGCAATGGCCGCAGTGTTCATCCCGGTTAGTTTCATCGGTGGGTCGTCCGGTATTTTCTTCAAGCAATTTGGGCTCACCCTTTGTGTGGCTATTCTTATATCGGCGGTTAATGCCCTTACACTAAGCCCGGCTTTGTGTGCGATGTTTCTAAAAGTAAATAATCATGATGATGAGAGGGGAAAGAAAAGTCTTTTCCGCCGTTTCACTTATACATTTAATACCGCATTCAACTTCGGGACTCAAAAATATAAATCGGCATTGCATTTCTTAGGAAAGAGGGGACATCGCTGGATAACTGTTACCATTATCCTCGTGGCTTCAGCAATTTTATTCGGATTGATGAAAGTTATCCCAACAGGATTTGTGCCTCAGGAAGATAGCGGGGTAGTAATGGCTTTCGTAACCTTACCTCCGGGATCATCGCTCGAGAGAACCGATTCTTTAGTTAACGAACTTGTAGATATAGCTAACGAGATTGAAAGTATAGATAACATAACCAATATAACAGGGGTTAATTTTATTGGCGGCCTGGGTAGTTCTTATGGTACTGTTATATTAAAAATGGATCCGTGGAGCGAACGTAAAATATCTACCAATCAGGTGGTTAGTATCTTGGAGGAAAAAACAAAGAATATCAATAATGCAGAATTTTTCTTCATGGCAACTCCTACTCTTCAGGGATTTGGCTTAGGTGCCGGAGTTGAGATGCAGCTTCAGGACAGAATGGGTGGAGACATTCATGCCTTCTATGATGTAACAACTAATTTCATATCCAAATTAGAGGAGAGGGACGAAGTGATGATGGCCATGACCAATTTCAACCCCAACTTTCCTCAAAAAGAAATTGAAGCGGATGTTGCAAAAATAAAAGAAGCGGGACTTACTCTCAATCAGGTGATGGGGACATTGCAAGCCTATATCGGAAGTGCTTATATCTCAAATTTCAACCTGTACGGAAAACAATTTAAGGTGATGTTGCAGTCCAGCCCTGAATATAGGAGTAAGTTAGATGACCTCGATGGTTTGTTTGTCCAGACAGGGTCGGGAGAGATGGCTCCTATCACCGGGTTTATAAATATCAAAGACGTAACAGCACCTCAGATGCTCAATCGCTTCAATATGTTCCAATCGATGAATGTTATCATCGTTCCTAACATGATTGACGGATACAGTTCGGGCGATGTGATGAGGGTCATTGAAGAAATGAGTGAGGATAAAACTATATTCCCAAGCGGATATAGCTATGAATATTCGGGAATGACACGGCAGGAAGCCGAATCGGCTAGTCAGATAATACTCATATTCGGCATTTCGTTGATTTTCGTATACTTACTTTTAGCAGCTCTGTACGAAAGCTATATTCTGCCGTTTGCCGTATTGCTGTCATTGCCTGTCGGTTTGGCCGGAGTATTTATATTCCTCGTACTCTTTGGGGTATCTAACGGTATAGTAAACAATATATATGTACAGATATCGCTGGTTATGCTTATCGGTCTGTTAGCCAAAAATGCAATCTTGATTGTAGAATATGGTATACAACGGCGTCAGCAGGGAATGTCTATTGTGGAAGCTGCTATTAATGGGGCAGTAGCCCGTCTGCGTCCTATTCTGATGACATCTTTTGCATTCATCTTCGGGTTGCTTCCATTGGCTTTTGCCTCGGGAGCAGGAGCAATCGGAAACCAGTCTATCGGGATCAGTGCAATAGGCGGGATGCTTTTCGGAACATTGATAGGTATATTGGTGATACCGACATTATACATTGTATTCCAGAGCTTACAAGAACGATTTAGTGGAAAAATGCAGATGTCAGAAACAAATAAATCAGTAAAGCAATGAAAAGTAGATATGTAAAAATAGTATTACTGGGATTAATCATCCCGGTAATATTAACATCTTGCCAAGTGTTCAATAAATATAAAGCTCCGGAAGTAGATACCGAGAATTTATTTAGAGACAGAGCCGTTGAGGATTCTACTACAATTGCCAATATCCCTTGGCGGGAATATTTTAAAGATCCTATATTACAATCTCTTATAGATGAGGGTCTCGGTAATAATTTCGATTTGCAGATTGCAACTACAAGAATCCGTCAGGCAGAAGCTGCGCTGGGCATGGCAAAGGCGGCATATTTTCCCGATGTGGCATTGGTAGGACAGGTCGACCATAAGCGTCAGAGTGTAGATCAGACAGGCAAGAATAAAGATGTTCTTGGGTATCATCAGGAAGTTTATAGCTTGGGAGTTGCTGTGAGTTGGGAAGCAGACCTTTGGGGTAAGATGAATCGGCAGTCGAAGGCAAGGTATGCACAATTCCTCTCAAGTCAATCGTATCGGAATCTGGTACAAACTTCGCTGATTTCCAACATCGCCACTTCGTATTATTCGTTATTGGCTCTGGACGAACAGCTCAAGGTTACAAACGAAACTATCGCTTTGCTGGAAGAAAGTACCGCAACCATGGAAGCTCTGAAAGAAGCAGGGATGCTCAATGGTGCAGCGGTAGAACAAAGTAAAGCGATGCTATACAATACACAAATAAGTGTTCCTGATTTGGAAATTCAAATCCAGCAATTAGAGAATTCGCTTTGTTTGATGTTGGGAAGGAAGTCGGGTAGTATTCAAAGATCGAGTTTTGCAGAGCAAAGTACCTCAGATATGAGTTATGGTGTTCCTGTACAAATGCTGGCAAAACGTCCTGATGTGCAACAGGCCGAACTGGGATTTAGGAGTGCATTTGAACTGAAAAATGCTGCACAGGCAAGCTTTTATCCGTCTATTACATTAAGTTCGGGAATGATTGGGTATGGCGCGTCGTCTTTGTCTGGCTTTTTCAAGTCTGAGAATATCTTTGCCAATATCATAGGAGGTCTTACTCAACCATTATTTGCAAGAAAACAACTTATCTCAAATCTAAGAATAACGAAGGCGCAACAAGAAGAGGCATTGCTAAACTTCGAAAAAATAGTGCTTTCTGCAAGTAAAGAGGTCTCCGATATCCTTTTCGGCTACGAATCGTCTCTCAAGAAAAATGAAACACGTAAGATGCAGGTAAGATCTTTATTAACAGCTGTTGATTTTACACAGGAATTACTGAAATCCGGTGAAGCAAATTACATAGAAGTGCTTAATGCTGAACAAAACTTACTTCAAGCACAACTTGGACAGGTGGGAGACAAATTAGAACAATTACAATATTGTGTATCTCTTTACAGAGCACTAGGCGGAGGATCTGAGTAAGCCGCTTTTTCAAATTTGTACCTAAATGAGAAACTACAGGTTGTGAAACCTGTAGTTTTTTTGTCTCAACAATGTTATAGATCGGTTGATTATTTACTGATAGTATAGCCTTTCTTGTTTGCAAAAGCAAGGATAGATTCGTTGATAGCTTTGCCCAGATCGTCGCCTGTGGTATTGTCCTTTTTTGCTTGCTGGTCGATATATTCCTGACGTTTTTTTGCAAGGTCGGATATCTCTTTCTGTATCGTGGCGCGTTCGGCTTCTTTCTCTGTGATTGCCTTTTTAATTTCAGCTTTCGATTTGTTTTGTAATTCCTTAGGCAATTCCGATTGCTTGATTTCATTCAATGCATTCTGGTCTTCTTTTACTTTGTCTACCAAGTCCCACGAACTATTGTTATAGACCTGTTTGGATTTGCTAACAGCACGTTCGGCAAAGTTAGATTTAGATATACCCATTGCATTTCTATCCTGACGCATTTGATTCTCTGCATTTGCAGATCCTTGTAATCCATAGCTGATGTATGTTTTATTGAGGCGCTCGTTACATGCGCTGATACGGTCGTCGTAAGGAGTATCGTAGTAACGGACACGTGCATTGTGGTCTATGTTGAAGAATTTTCCCTGACCTTTTACAGCTCCGTCGCGCCACATGCCTCTAATGCCGCTTTCTGCATCTCCGCAGTGAATTGTATTTACGTAAATTCCTTTAGCCAAAGCCCTTTCTATAGCTGTTCTGTATGTCACACGTCCTTGAGTGAACGGTTCATTTCCGGCAATGTATATCAGTTTCATGTCAGATGAATTAGTTCCCCAATTGAGCATCTCCACAGCTTTGCTGATTACCGTACCGCAATATTCGTCTCCTCCGTAAGTGGTTAATGCAAACAGCCTTTCGGAGATATTATCAAGGTTGGTCGTTAATGGGGTAACCTGTCTGATATATCCATCCGACTTGCGCAGATTGTCGTTTCCGTATTCGAAGATGGCTATTTCGATTTTTGGCGAACGTCCGTTATACTTTAGTGTAGTCAGTGTGTTTACAATATTCCATAGGCGCGACTTGGCTTGTTCGATAAGCCCGTCCATACTGCTCGATGTATCCAGAAGGATAGCGACTTGGATTTTTGTCTCGCGGTTCATTTCATCATTGGTTGTGTTAGTGTTGCAAAGTGTAATTGCCGAAAAAGCTAACAACATTGTGGTTAATAGTATAAACTTTTTCATATCATTGTAATTTAGTTGGTTGTGATGTTCAAATGTATAATGTTCAGAAATAGTATTTTGGGCAGAATGGGTGAACTCAGACTTTGAGTTGGTAAAACATAGTCTATAAATGTTTTAAAAGTATTTACTTTACAATCAGAAGTTAAGCAATATAAAAAGGCTGATATGTTTCTAAAATACATCATCATACTACTTTTTGGGTTGTCTACAGTAATCTGTCAGGCACAGACTCCCGTAAGCAAAGAAGTCGAGCAGAAATCAAAAGGGAAGGCTTCGAAAGAACAGGTTTCGGGTAGTTCTGTTCTTATGGAAGTGTCGAAAGCTATAGAAGAAGGCAGATCCGACGAGGAAGTAGCTCAAAGCTATGAAAAGCTAGCAAAGGAATTGGCCGATAAGAAGGAATATGCCAAGGCCGAAGATTACTTGACCCGCGCTAAGAAACTTTATGAAAAAGCAAAGAATAAAGAAAAAATTGCCGCTGTAGATAGAGAGCTGGCAAAAGTACAGGAAGCCCAGAACAAAACAAGTGCGGCTATTTCGAGCTTGAATTTCGCGCGGAGGAACACATCCAGCAAAAAACAACAAAAAATAGATGATCATAATATAAGCAGGCTATCTAATCAGGGCAGCCCTCAGACGCAGGCATACTATATACAGCAAAATCTCGATTTGGTCACAGAGCCGGAAGAAAGAGCGCTTGGTTATCAGCAGTTGGCCGAAGTTAATATGAAAATGGATAATGCCCCCGAGGCTATAAAGAATCTGGAAAGAGCCTTGGTAACGGTCAAAGATCAGCCTGAGGAGGCTTTTAAGATAAAGAAGGGTATAGCCAGTGCCCTCGTTGCGGACAATCAGACTGAGAAGGCGATAGAGGTAAATAAACAACTGGTAGCCGAGGCACGTAATGTGAATACACGTGCAGAGGTACAACAACTGCAAACACTTTCTAATGCCTTGCTCGAAGCCAATAAGAAAGAAGAGGGTATAAAAACATTGAAGGAAGCTTATGAGTTAGCGATAGATAACGGACAAACTATAGATGCTAAAAATAGTCTCGAACTTCTGGTGCAACAGTATAAGAAAGATAAGCAGCCACAAAAAGCATTGGAGGTCTATGCCGACTTTATGAATAAGCTCGAACCGCTGGTAAGAGCAGACAGTACACTGATTGATGAAAAATTCTTTCAAGTGCAGGAAGATAAAATCCTGCAATTGGAAAAAGAGCGTGAACTCAAAGATGCACTTATTGTAAAACAGAATAAATTCAACTATGTCCTTTCGGGCGTCGTGGTGCTTATCTTCATATTCTTACTTTTTATAGCAAAAGCGCTATATTCGATAAAGAAAAAGAACAAGCGCATTGCATTACAGTCGTTGCGAAGGGAAATGAACCCGCATTTTATTTTCAATAGCCTGAATAGTGTGAATCAGTTTATTGCACAAAACAACGAGTTGGAAGCCAACAAATATCTTTCATCCTATTCCAAGCTGATGCGTAATATTATGGAGAACTCCAATAAAGATTTTATTTCCCTCACAACGGAAATAGAGCAAATGAAAGAATATCTCGATCTTGAATATATGCGTTTCCACGATAAATTTGAGTACAAAATAGAGGTGGATGAGGGGATAGACAGTGATGCTCTCTTCATACCAAATATGCTGATACAGCCACAACTCGAAAATGCTATTTGGCACGGTTTGCGTTACAAGGAAGGGATAGGCTTGCTGACCTTGAAGGTCGTACAAGGGAATAACTGCCTTTATGCCATTGTTGAGGATAATGGTATAGGTCTCACAAGGAGCAAAGAACTGAAAACGAAGCATCAGCGGGAACATAATTCGCGTGGATTGACTAATACATATGAGCGTATCAACCTGCTAAACAGCCTCTACAGTACAAATATATCGATAGACATAACCGAAAAAGAAGGGGAGGAGACAGGTGTAATTGTCTCCCTGCGTTTTCCTATAATGAATAAGAATAAGCAATGAATACCTTACAAAAAATAAGAAGTGTAATTGTTGAGGACGAGCCCGCCGCACGTGAAGCCCTGAAAAACTATTTAGGCAAATATTGCCCTCAGGTAGAAATAGTAGGGGAGGCGCATAACGGAAAAGATGCCATTCCTTTGCTGCATGAGTTGGAGCCCCAACTTGTATTTCTGGATGTGGAAATGCCATTCGGAAATGCTTTTGATGTATTGGAGGCTTGTAAGAATTTGTACTTTGAGACAATCTTTGTTACAGCATTTTCCGAATATTCGTTGCGTGCGCTCAATCAGAGTGCCGCGTACTATCTGCTCAAACCGGTGAGTATTGAGGAGCTCATTATTGCCGTAAATAAAGTGCAGCAGCATATTATAAACAAGGAAATATTTAACCGGAACAAAATCCTTGTTGAAAATTTCCGCGAGCCCAAACCCGAAAAACAACAAGTGATCCTGCCCACTCTCGAAGGCTTCGAAGTAGTGAAAATGGAAGATATAATCCGCTTGCAGGGTAATGGTAATTTTACGGATATCTACCTCAACAACAAGACTAAGAAGATGGTATGCCGTTTTCTCAAGCACTTTCATGAGATATTGCCCTACCCATTTATACGTGTGCATAAGTCACACATTATAAACTTCAACTATGTGAAATCTTATCATAAAAATTCAGGTGGATACGTAACTCTTTCGGACGAAACAGAAATAGAAATCTCAACCACTTACAAGGAAGAATTTCTTAGAATATTCAAAGCCTGATGGAGACTAGGGTTTGGGAATTATCTTACAGGTTATTGATTCTGATGTTTTTGTATACTTTTTTTGCTAAATATTACGTTATATTACAACGTAAAACTTAATTTATTGTTCCCATGAAAAAGTATTTATTTTCTATTCTGATTGGTATTTCGTTCCTCATAGCCTGTACTCCTGCTTCTCAACAAAAAGCTGTACTGGAAGCAACAATAGAAAATTCGCCAACCGATACCGTTACTATATACTACCGTACATTAGAAAACAATCAATGGATAAGTTTTTCGGATACATGCCGGATTGTAGACGGGCACTTTTCATTCGATCTGCATATAAATGATCTGACCAAAGCCTATATTAAGTTTGATAACTCTAATGTAATAGAAGTATATGTAGAACCTAAGCAAATGAAGATGGACTTTTTCGGTGTAAGTGTTTTTAATTACAATTTGGAAGGTACAGATTCGGAGAAAATATATAAACCACTGAGAAAACAATTGGCAAACTTCGAAGATAGCATTCAGATACAATTTACCGATATTATAGATCCTCTTATGAAAAAATTCAACCAAAATCAAAATGAGGAGACTTACCGGACTTTAAAAGAAAATATTGACAGACTGAGACCTATTAGTGTACATTTTAGAAATAAGATAAGGAGGCTTAAGATAGATTATATTCAAGATAATCCTAACTCTTTGATAGCTGCGGGACAATTGTTAGATATAATAAGATGGGCTGAGCTTGAATCTTATCCGTTGGACAGTACTAAGATGCTATATACCCACCTTTCCGATGAAGTGAAAAGTTCGCAATTAGGACTACTCGCAAAAAAAATAATACAAGATGTTGATGACGAAAAGGCTCTGGCACAAAAAACAGAAGTTGGGCAAAAAGCGTCGGACTTTTCTACTTATAGCCTTGTTAGTGGCGATACTATAAGGTTGTCAGACTATAAAGGGAAATCTTATGTTCTGCTCGATTTCTGGTCTAGCACATGTGGAAATTGTATCAAAGGTTTTCCATCTCTAAAGGAACTGTATAAAAAGTATAGAGATAAAGGATTCATGATTATCGGTATATCTTCCGATTCGGACAAAAAAAGGTATATGTCTGCTATAGAAAAATATAACCTGAAAGAATGGCCTCAGGTATTGGATGTTCAGGATTTGGAAAAGGCACGGCAAGAAATAGCAAATCAGGAAGATATAAAAAAGAAGTATTATATTGAGGGTGAATCGAAAGATACTAGTTTCTTGGGAGGTGTAAAAAGATTTGGTAAGAATGTTATTACCGGAGGGAAGTCTTCTAAATTGGAGAAGAAGATGGATCGGTTACGATGTCTTTCTGCTTCTTGTTCTGATCTAAAGGAAAATCTAAAAATTTTAGCAGATTTTAACAAGAGATTAAGTGACTATCTGGAAACTGCCAGAATAACATCTTATAGAAACTTATTCCTTGCTAAAGAATTGATTTTTATAGGGAAGAAAAAAGTAGAGGGCAAAAAGCAAGTGGTTCTAGTAGACAAAAGTCACGAAATAGCTGAAGTGATGGATCTTAAAGTAGATAAGGTTGAAGATGTTAATTATCAGTCAGATTTGTTCTTTTCAAATATGGGATTAAGTTTAAGCAATTCTTTGGATAAACTTAATAAATCTATTGAAATTAAGGGCGGAGTCTCTAAAGGGGACTTAACCGATGTAGCGATAGATTTTGCCATAGATGCTCTTTTTCATTCGATAGAACAGATTATTGATGTAAATAAAGAAATGAAAGAGGCATTAATCAAAGCAGAATATGGTATTAATAGTGCTATAAAATATATAGATCAGAGTATTCATGCTATTCTGATATATAAAGCAAGTTTATTAAGGCAGTCAGAGATATTAGTAGCTCTGGTTGTTTGTAACAAAGCCTTTATTGCAGCTTATGAACCACTAAGAGAAAAAATATTTGGGGAACCTAGTCTAAGTAGATATATATTCAAAAATAAAGCAGAGGAAGATTTCATACAATCAATACAATTTAAGGAAGATATTAAACATTTAATGATATTGTGTTCGGAATATAATAAAATCAATCAATCAAAAGTAATAGAATAATATGAGTGACGATTCAAAAAAAAACACTTTAAAAAAGGCGAGCCTTGTAGTTGCTACAAGGTTAGAGAATCATTTAAAAGACAACCCTGATGCTCTAAATAAAATACAAGAAGCTTGGAGAGAACATAATCGAATGTCATTTCAGCTAAAAGCATTAGAAAAGCAGAATGATAAAGAGATTCGATTAATGACAATGAAATATGAACAAACAAGGGAAATACTACAAATGGTATTTGGGGAGCGTCAAACTGCTCTGAATGCACATTATGCTGCTCTTGACGATGCACTAAAGAGTGATGATAGGGAAATAATTTTAGCATCTCTTCGAGGAATAAGTTCCATTGTCTCACAAAATCCATTAGAAAGTTTCTCCGAGTTTTGCAAAGTTTGGGATAATAAAGATGAAACTTTATATCTCGATTTTTAAAAAAACAACACATTCTTCCTTCACTGACAGCTCTTGGCAACAAGGGCTGTTATTTTTGCCATATCATTCATTATAAATAAAAATCAAAAAGCAGAATGTTATGGAAAAAATTAAAGTATCCGAAATTAGAAAAGAATTGGTTTGGAAATTCGAAAAAAATCGGATATCTGTACTCGCAGACAAAGACAACCTTATTATCACAGTATCCCAAAAGACTTTCCTCGCAACTATACCTATTTGCAACATTGTAGAGAAAATAATAGGCGATACAGAACTGTCTGTTACCGAAGCTGGCTCTGCATTTATCCTGACATACAACAACGAGCAAAAGAGTCTGAGTATAAAGGACGACAAAGTCTATCTACTCAACACTACAGATGATTCTGGTATTCAAATAGAGATAGTATAATGGATAAGAAAAATATAGCAAGTTGGATATCCATAGTGATATGCCTTCTATCTTATTCAATCCCATCTATTTTTGCACTCTCAGGTTTAGCCGGATTACGAGAATCGATAGGTCTTATCGGGGCTATATTGGTTGTCGTTATTATCGGATTTACCTTGTTCTATCTTACATATTTAGTTTTAAAATATATTGTTTATTTTATCATAAAATAGAGTCTTATGAAAGGAATTATTACATTTATCATATTTTGCTTAGTATTGACTGGCGGTTCGGCAATTCTTTTTTTTATACCTATGCTTCTATTAATTCTATTAGAAGGGAGTGGTGCAACAACAGCTACAACGCCTCTTGAACTTGAATGGTATTGGATTGTGGGTATTATAATTTATTTTATACTAAGTTTAAAACTGATTTACAAAGCGAGCAAATTATTAACTAATAAGATTTTTGAATTTTTCAAAATAGATTGACTGTATGAACTTTAAATATAAATTCTGCATTTGGTTAATAGATACCTTATTGCTAAACAAACAAGGACTAACCATTGACGAAATTCAACATAAATGGAGAATTTCTTCTTACAATCCTGATGGAGGTTTGTTAACCGAGCGAAGCTTCCACCGTTACAGAAACGAAACAGAATCACTCTTTAACATTGATATTGTATGCGAGAAAAGCAATGGAGGTATCTATAAAATATCTTCAACGGAAGAATTGGATAGAAATACAGCTATTCAATGGATGCTAAGTGGTTTACGCATTTCTAACTTGGGAGAATTATGCCAAAAACATCAGAATCTAATTTTAGAAAATGCTCCTTTGGGATTAGAGCGAATTCAGATCATAATGGATAGCATAGAGCAGAATAAATCTTTAAGTTTGACCTATAAGTCTCACTACAAAGCCTCAAAGAATTATACCTTTCAACCTGTCTTTATCCGTCTGTTTAAGCAACGTTGGTATGTAATTGGTGCAGATATAGAACAGAATAGGTGTACGACATTCGCTCTTGAAAGAATTCTTGACGCGTCTATTATAGAAGATCAACATAAATTACCGAAAGAATTGAAACGAACTCTTAATCCTAATACATATTTTGCTCATTGTTACGGTATAATCCGTCAGTATGATCCTATCTCAATCCGATTTAGGGCTTTCTTTCCTCAGAATTTATACCTAACAGATGTACCAATGCATGAGTCTCAGGAATTGATCAATGAAACAGAAGATTATACTGATTTCGAAATATTTGTCAGACCCACTTATGACCTTAAACAAGAGTTCTTATGGAATAGAGATAAACTAGCTGTATTATCACCTGAGTCGTTCCGTTTAGATATGATTAAGGTTCTAGAAGCAACACTAAACGGATATAAAACAGGAGAGAGCTTTGCGATAGACGAATAAAAGAGGAAAGGTTGTTAGTTTTCAAATATTCCTTTGTGAAAAAACAGAATAGAAAATATAATTTTTACCTTTGTAATCGTTATCTGGCACTATGCAAAGTAACGAAAATTTCAGTCAAAAGAACCGTTGCCAAATCGTTACCTCTCTTAAATCCACTCTTTGTAATCGATTGATAAAGAGTTAGTAAGTCTAATAATGCTGCTATCTAAATGAAATAACCCATATCCCAATTCTCTAAAAACCTCTTGGGAGTTAACACGCGAAGTATGTATTGACTGTCCACATTTACTACAAAACTCACCATAGACTTTATTATTACAGTTGAGACAGTACTTTATTTCTTTATTCATATTCTGAAAATGAGTTACTTTTCAAATATAAAACAGAATTCTTTGCTTATTAGTTCTATTCGACAATCTTAATTTTAATGCAATCCAATAGTAATAGTTTTGTAACCCCTCTTACTTATTTTTGCCAATAAAAAAAGCTTATGAATGTTAGACGCTTAGGAGCAATCGATATCGGCTCCAACTCTGTACGCCTTCTTATTACAGATGTTCTCGACTATAATGGACGTGCAGTATTTAAAAAAGATTCATTAATCCGTATCCCTTTAAAATTGGGAGAGGATACATTTTCCACAGGATATATAAGTGAGCAGAAGAAAGAAAAGCTCGCCATCCTAATGCAATCTTTCCGTGGACTAATACAGGTAAATGATGTAGAAATATGGCGTGCCTGCGCAACGTCTGCCATCAGGGAAGCCTCTAACGCACAAGAAGTATTGGAGTACGTAGTTGCCAAGTCGGGCATCGAAATCGATGTAATTGACAGCAAAGAAGAGGCTCGTTTTATTCTTACAAACAGAATAGACGAATTACTGGAAGAGAACAGAGTGTATATATATACGGATGTAGGTGGAGGAAACACAGAGCTCATTATTTTTTATCAGAACAAAGAGATCGCATCCGAATCGTTCAAGCTAGGCACTATTCGTTCACTACCGTTGGAGGAAGAAAGAGCCGAATGGGACAGAATGAAAAATTGGCTGATAGAACACAGCAAAGATTATATAAAGATATCCCTCATTGGGTCAGGAGGAAACATAAATAAGCTGGATTCACTATTACGTCGTTCCGGACGCATACGCAGAGAAGAGTTAGTGAGCTTTGCGGCTAAAATGAGAAAAATGAGTTACGAAGAAAGGCTGGTGAATCTTAAAATAAACCTCAACCGGGCAGAAGTCATATTACCTGCAATCGGGATATACCTTAAAGTAATGAAACTAGCTCGGGCACTTGTCATCGAAACACCCATAATAGGTGTCGCCGATGGCATTATCAAAGACCTGTACATGACCCACTTCTATCAACCGTCTGCCCCTGCACTTTCTATCGATAAATAAAAAACTACACCATACTGATGAATGGCAAACAGAGAGATATCTACCATCTGTTTGCTCGTCATTTATATTATACATAAAACTTCCGTCTGAATCTTAACCATTTATTCATAAATACTTAACAGTGTTGTCATAATGTATTTATTCTTTTGATATGAAAAAAAGAGAAAAATATGACAAACAAAAAACATCACAAAACCATTGTTCTTTCAGATATCCATCTGGGATCTAAATGGTCGAAAGCGAAAGAAGCAACAAGATATTTAAAAGACAACACATGCGATACTCTTATTTTATGCGGAGACATTATTGATGGGTGGCAATTGATGCGAGGAAGAAAAGCAAAGTGGAAAAAGAGACACAGTAATTTCATTAAACTACTATTGGATATACAACGTAAAACAAAGATAATCTATTTGAGAGGGAATCACGACGACTTCATGGACAGGATACTTCCTTTCAAGTTTCAGAATATAGAAATTGTAAAAGATTATATCTACAAAAGCGGAGACAAACGTTTCTATGTCCTCCACGGAGATGTATTTGACCTTGTTACATCCCGCTACAGCTGGTTATCTAAAATCGGAGATGTTGGTTACTCTCTACTGATGCTGATCAATAGATACTACAACAACAGACGAGAAAAAAAGGGTTTGCCTTATTACTCCCTTTCGCAAGAAGTGAAGAAAAAAGTAAAAGCATCGGTATCATACATTAGCGATTACGAGAAACATATTGTAGATATAGCACGCCACAAAAAGTGTGACGGGGTTATATGCGGTCACATACATCAACCCGAAAAAAGATATTATGGCGATATTCTTTATTTGAATTCGGGCGATTGGGTCGAATCTTTATCTGCTCTAACCGAAGACTATGACGGCAATTGGGAGGTTGAATATTATGTACCTGAGCCACAGGCTAACAATTCGGTATTTGAAGACAAGAAAGATATAAGATTTGCAATATGAGATATTTATTTATTGTTCAAGGAGATGGACGAGGGCACATGACTCAGGCTATAGCCTTGTCTGATATCCTTCGCCGCAATGGTCACGAGGTTGTAGAAGTTTTAGTTGGAAAAAGTAAGGTTCGGGTCATACCCGATTTTTTTTATCAGAAAATCGGAGCTAAAGTAAGAACTTTCGACACCTTGTCTTTTGTATTCAAAAAAGATAAAAAGCGGATTCACTTCTTAAAGACTTTGCTTTTCAACATATCTCCTAAGAGATTAAGAAAATACAAAAAAAGCATAGAAAAAATACACCGGCGTATACAGAAAAACGAACCCGATGTTATTGTCAATTTCTACGAACTGCTTACCGGGCTCACCTATTTGCGATTTAGCACCGATATCCCGATTGTAAATATCGGACATCAATACCTGCTAAAACATCCCGGCTATTTACATGGAAAAGGAGACGAACAAGGAATGATGTTCTTGAGGCTGCACATGCTGCTATGTGGTGTAGGTGCAACCAAAACCTTGGCTTTATCGTTCTACCCACTAAAAGATTATATACCTGAACGTATTGCAGTGGTTCCGCCTCTGCTCCGATCCGAAATATTATCGCTACAGCCTACAAGCGAAGACTATATTTTGGGATACATGCTTAATCATGGGTATGAAAATGAAGTAAGGGCATGGCACGAGCAAAATCCTGACGTAAAATTACATTTCTTCTGGGATAAGCAAAATGTACTGAAGGAACTAATAGTAGACGAAAATTTAACACTCCATACGATCGATGATGAAAAATTCCTTAACTTTATGAGCAGATGCTGCGGATATATTACAACAGCGGGGTTCGAATCGGTTTGTGAAGCTCTCTATTTAGGGAAAGCCATCATGATGATCCCGGCTCATATAGAACAGGAAGTAAACGCAGCTGATGTTATCTCTTTTGGAGGAGGCATTATTGGAAACAATTTTGATATGAGCGTGTTATTAAACTATATGAAAACAAAGCAACAATCGGATGACTCTTTTCGTGAATGGGTAAATTCGGCTGAGCAGACTTTTTTAAGGCATCTAACAACACTGGCATAAATGATAAACAACAGAGATTTAAGCTGGCTAACCTTTAACGAGCGGGTACTGCAGGAAGCTCAGGACAAAAGTGTGCCTCTGATGCAGAGGCTTCGTTTTCTTGGTATCTTCTCAAACAATCAGGACGAGTATATAAAGGTAAGGATAGCCAATATTGTTCGCCTTAGTCAGATTAGAGGAAAGAGCGCACCTCTCCTTTCGGGAGGATACACTGCTAAAGAATTACTGCCCCTTATCAACAGTCAGGTCTCTGAAGGGCAAAAGAAATTTATGCAAACTTATATCGATGTTCTCTCCGAAATGGAGAAACATAATATTTATGTAGTGAATGAGAAAAAACTGAACCAGAAACAAAAACAGTTCTGCCACGAATATTTCTCGAGCGTTGTCAGCCCGCTTCTTGTTCCACTTATAATTCGCAAATCTACTCAATTACCCTTTTTGCGGGATAACAATATCTACCATGCGGTTAAGATGTGCTCCGACAAAAACGATTCCAGATATGCAATTATTCAAATTCCGGTAAGTTCTTCATGTCCGCGCTTTGTCGTATTGCCATCAGTAAAAGGTAGACACGATATCATATTTTTAGATGATATAATTCGCTTATGCTTAGACGAAATATTCTTTATGTTTAACTATAAAAGTATTTCGGCATATACATTCAAACTGATGCGTGATGCTCAACTCACAATAGATGACGACATATCTAAAAGCTTGATAGAGAAGATGGAAACCGGATTGCAAAATCGTCTGCACGGACAGCCTGTTCGCCTCATCTACGACAGAGAAATGCCCGAAGACTTGTTAGATATCATATCATCAAAGCTCCAGCTAAAAAGGCGGGAGGAATTAGATGCGGGAGGGCGATATCATCTTATGAGGGATTTAATGAAATTCCCTAAAGTGCGTCCCGATCTTGAAAGCAAAAGCTTGGCTCCGCTAAACCATCCGCACATAAAGCCTTTTTCGAGCATATTGAAAACCATTGCTCGTAAAGATGTATTACTTAATTATCCATATCATACATTCAACCACTTTATTGATTTCCTTCGGGAAGCAGCGATAGATCCTAAAGTAGAAAGTATCTACATCACTTTATATCGTGTAGCAGAACGTTCGAAAGTTATTAACGCCCTGATCAATGCAGCTAAAAACGGCAAGAGAGTAGTCGTATTAATGGAATTGCTGGCACGTTTCGATGAAGAACAAAATGTAGAATATTCGGAGATACTGCAAAAAGAGGGAGTAAAAGTTATACATGGCGTCACAGGACTAAAGGTACACAGCAAAATCGTTTTGGTAGAACGCAAGAATAAAGATTTTGCATATATCGGAACCGGCAACTTTAATGAAGCAACAGCTCAGATATATGGCGACTTCGGCTTGTTTACATCAAATCCTCAAATAGTAGCTGATACGGCTATAGTATTCGATTTTCTGATCAATACACACAAACACTTCTCGTGCAAGCAACTGCTTGTTTCCCCTTATTATATGCGCAATCAATTCGTCAACCTCATCAAAAAAGAAATAAAAAATGCGCAGAACGGAAAACGGGCTTATATATTTGCTAAGTTTAACAGCCTTACCGATGACGAAATGGTGAAGCTGCTTTACAAAGCAAGCCAGGCTGGTGTCGAGATACGGCTTATCGTGAGAGGTGCATGCTGCTTACAGCCTCAGATGAAAGACCTAAGCGAGAACATATGGGTAATAAGCATTGTAGACCGCTATCTAGAACATGCACGTATAGCTATATTCCACAATGACGGAGACGAGAAAGTTTACATCATGAGTGCAGACTGGATGACACGAAATCTAGACAGAAGAATAGAGGTGGGAGTTCCTATCCTCGACAAAGAAATAAAACAAACATTGAAGAGCTTCTTTGATATACAATGGTCGGATAATGAAAAAGCAAGAGATCTCACTGTCTTTGGGAGCAACAATTATGTAAAGAGAGGAGACAATCCTCCTTGCCGCTCTCAGACAGCTTTATACGATTTTTATAAGAAACTGAATGATAAAAAATGAATACAGATATATTTGCAGCAATAGATATAGGCTCTAATGCTATTCGCCTACTTATAAACAACATCGAAGTAAACGGAACAACACCCGACTTCAAGAAGGTAGCTTATCTCCGTGTACCTATCCGTTTGGGTGACGACGTATTTACCTCTGGAACAATAAGCAAAGATAAGGAGTGGCGGCTTATACATGCAATGCAGGGTTTCTCACATATAATGAAAGCCTATGGTGTGATGAACTACAGAGCATGTGCAACCAGCGCCATGCGTGATGCTACCAACGGAGCTAATATCGTAGAAGACATACGGCGCGAAAGTGGTATAAACATAGACATCATAACCGGCAGGGAAGAAGCCGAAATTATATACGAGGCCGGAGAGTTGGACAACTTTATGGACAAAAGGAAGAACTACCTCTATGTTGACGTTGGAGGAGGCAGCACAGAAGTGATCGTATACAGCAATCAACAAAAAGTAGACTCTAATTCTTTCCAGATGGGAACTGTGCGCTTACTGGTAGATGCCGTAAAAGAAGATGAAGAAAAACGATTTAAGTCTTGGCTAAAAGATATCTCTAAAGACAATAACTCATTCAGTATAATTGCATCGGGTGGAAACATAAATAAGATACACAAAGTATTGGGGAAAAGAGAACGGGAACCTATCAGCTATGACGAACTGAAGAAACTCTATGACAGTCTAAAATCATTGAGTTATGAAGAGCGGATTCAGTCTTATAAGCTTAATACTTACCGTGCTGACGTTATTGTTCCTGCTTTGAAGATATTCTTATCGATTAGTAAGATTTGTAAAGTCAATGAAATATTCGTTCCTAAGATCGGACTTTCGGATGGTATTATATATCATTTATTTCATGAGCATCAAACATCTGGAATCCTTGGTAAGAAATAATATATCTAAATAGCAATGCCCTTGTCTTTAATATGGGTAGCAGCCTCTTCTTTCAAGTCTTTCACCCAGTCAAATCGCAAGTAAGGAATTACTGCTCTGGCAATGTTGATAACAGTATGATAAGAATAGGCATTCTCACGCACATCCTCTTTAATCAGATGCTTATTTTGGTCTAATTCAACAACAAGGTTTATCACAATACTGAATACTACAAGCCATTTAGCACAACAAAATAAAGCTCCGGCCAGCCGGTTGAGAGCACTCATTTTTATGGCTTCCACAAATGACTCGAGTAGCTTCCCCGCAAAGAACAACGCCACTATAATAAGCAGAAAGGCCACAATATAAGATAATGGCCCGATAATGTGAGGAGACGCCTCGGTTAGCTTTATCAACTTGGGAACTATAAAGCCTGACAACTGACCCGCAAAAACCGCTCCTAATATCAATCCGGCTAAAGATGCTATTTGCATAACAAGCCCCGAAAAGAACCCCTTAACAAGGGTTATCGCAATCAATATAACTACAAGCAAGTCGAACCAATTCATACAAAGTGAGGCTTATATAAAAAACAAAAGTAAGAATTATAATAATTCTTACCTTGTATATCTTTAGCAAAATGCCTTTAAAAGATCTTATTTGCTGTATTCGTCAGAGACAGTTAGTTTAGCTCTTCCTTTTGCTCTGCGTGAAGCAAGTACTCTGCGTCCGTTTGCAGTAGCCATTCTAGAGCGAAAACCATGTTTGTTTTTTCTCTTTCTGTTTGATGGTTGAAAAGTTCTTTTCATTGCTATATATTATTTTCTGTTATAATTTCAATTATCTTCCAGATATTCGGGTTGCAAAAATAGGATGTTTATTTAATATAAGCAAGTATATTAACGTTTTATTTTCTCTAAATTGATGAAACTGTATCTGTATTTATGTTTCTCATCTGTATCATGATCTTCTCGCGATAGCTCCTTCCACTCTTCCTGTTTTATTTCGGGGAAGAAGGTGTCCGCTCCTTCAAATTGATGATGAATACGGGTCAGATAAAGCCTGTCTGCAAAATCAATTGCTTTCTTGTATATGGTTCCTCCTCCAATAAAAAAGATCTCTTGTTCGCCTTTACAAAGCTCTATTGCCTTATCGATAGATGAAACCATTTCGCAACGATCGAATTGTAAATCCTTATTATTAGTTATCACGATATTCCTTCTGTTGGGCAATGCGCCTTTAGGCAACGACTCAAACGTTCGACGCCCCATTATAACCGGATAACCCGCTGTGATAGCCTTAAAATGCTTCAGATCGTTAGGCAAATGGCAAAGCAGGTCATTATTTTTACCGATGGCATTTGCTTCGTCAACCACAACTACAATTGATTTTATTGTCATAATTTCTTTATCTATAATTTTAGAACCGGAATCCGTAGCCTAAACGTATGAGACTATAATCCGTATACCACGCATTCTTTTTTTTATCTATCAGATTATATCTATAATCAAAATTCAAGAATCCTTTCTTGCTTACACTATACTCAACCCCTGCACCAAAACTAAGACCAAATCCTGTTTCATTTACATTATTCGGAATTCCTGAGAATGAATGATTAGACATAATACCTCCAGCAAAAGGATATATAGACAAGTTATTACACACATGTAATTGATACTGTAAATTAATTCCGAAATCCAACCCGAAACTACTTTCTTCAGGAAAATAGGCTACGAAATCGGCTGCTGCTCTAAAATTAGCAGGCAAATTATATTTATACTGTAAACCTACGCCCCAATTCGTATAATTAAATTTATTCCGATAAGCGAGATCCATTATTAAAGCTGATTTTTGAGCTTGCACACTCATACAGCAAATTAAAAACACAACGAGCGCAAATAAATTCTTTTTCATATTATTATTTTATTGGTGTCAGTCCTATCTTCTTCGCTTTCTCTATCAAATAATTGTAAGCAGCGTCATATTCATTGGGAATCACCCCATCTAAGATGGCGTCTTTGATGGATGCCTTAAGCCGTCCCACTTCCACTCCGGGCCCAAGACCGAACATTTCCATAATTTCTTCACCTTTGATCGGCGGTTGAAAATTCCGTACCTGATCTTTCTCTTCTATATCTCTTAGTTTCTGACGTACAATCTCAAAATTACGAAGGTAACGACGAACCTTATCGGGATTCTTTGATGTAATATCAGCTTCACACAATGTCATCAGATCATCAATATCGTCACCTGCCTCGAAAAGCAAACGGCGAATGGCTGAATCAGAAATTTCCTCGTCTACCAATACCTGAGGACGCATATGCAAAGTAACCATTTTTTGCACATACTTCATCTTTTCATTCAACGGCAGCCTCATCCGTCTAAAGATTCCCGGAATCATCTTCTCGCCTATGAAGTTATGATTGTGAAAAGTCCAACCGAATTTATTGTCCCAGCGTTTGGTTGCAGGCTTGGCAATATCATGAAGTATAGCCGACCATCGGAGCCACAGATTATCTGTTTTCTTCGAAATATTATCTAAGACGACCAAAGTATGATAAAAATTATCCTTATGCCCGACCCCTTCTTTTGTTTCAGCACCTTTCAAAGCCACTAATTCAGGGAAGATAATAGAGAGTAATCCGGTCTGATCGAGTTGAAGAAAACCAACCGAAGGCTTAGGCGAAAGTACTATTTTATTCACCTCATCGATTATGCGCTCTCTTGATATGATCTCTATACGATCCTTATTTCTGCTGATTGCATCAAAGGTTTTAGGTTCTATATCAAAACCTAGTTGTGAAGAAAAGCGTATTGCCCTGAGCATCCTCAGAGGGTCGTCGCTGAATGTAATATCAGGATCGAGCGGAGTACGAATAGTCAGACTATCCATATCTTTGAGCCCACCGAAAGGGTCTAGCAATTCTCCAAAACGTTCTTTATTAAGACAAATCGCTAACGCATTTATTGTAAAATCTCTACGATTCTGATCATCTTCGAGCGTACCATCCTCTACAATCGGTTTGCGCGAGTCTCTATTATAAGACTCCTTGCGTGCCCCAACAAATTCTATCTCCGTATCTTTGTACTTAATCTGTGCTGTACCAAAGTTCTTAAAAACCGAAAGTTTTGCCTTCCTCCCCAGAGCCTTAGTCACAGCCTCTGCCAGCTCGATACCCTTACCGATAGTAACAATATCTATATCTTTGGATGCACGGCGTAGAAATATATCACGTACATAACCGCCTATAGCATAGCATTCAAGATTCATCTCATCTGCCACACGTGAAATAGTATCAAATATTTCTCCCGAAAATTTCTTCTTTATTATATCGTTAAATTCGTTATTTAACATTTTATGTAGATAACTCTTTATTTCTATCAATCAGGTTACAAAAAGTGACAAAATAAAATATTCACAAATACATAACAATCAAAATATTAAACATTAAAAAGTGACAAAAGTGACACTTCTTAATCTATTTCGAATTGTTACTTTTTCGCTTCTCTTAATTCAAAAGGAATATATTTTTTTAAATCTTTATAAACCTCAATATCTCTATCTGCTGCCTGTCCGTTCAACAAGTTTCCCTCACTATTAAGAATATAGTTAAACTCATTTTCCAATTTCATGCCATCTTTAGCCCTATACAAATCAGTCTTATATTTATATATTTTATTATCAATCTTTACAAGATTATCTATAAAATTATATATGATGTTAGATTGACCTGTCTCTCCATATATGTTTAGTAAACATTTCGCTATTTTCCCCTTTTTATAAGTTACAATAGCCTCAGCTCCTTCGGAACTCAATCCATATATATTATAAGAAATTATTGTATCTTTTTCTTGCAAACTCCCTTTTGAATCATTAAGAATATCCTTATCACCAGATATAACTTCTATTGATATACTATCCTTCAATTTCGAAATTGTATCTTTTATCTCTATCATTGTATGTAATTTTAAATCTTCATCTATAGCTTTAGATGGAGAATTTTTCAAATTACACGAACAGAATAATAATAAAGAAAAAAATAAGTGACTCTTTCTCATCTATTTCGAATTGTTACTTTTTCGCTTCTTCTTTTCAGCCTACTTCTCTCTATATAAGATAATTTGAAGCCAGAATAACGAACCGACTAAAACCCAATCACTCTACATATAATACCAATCCTTTCAGGTATTCGCCTTCAGGATGATAAATATTGATCGGATGATCGGCAGGCTGACTTAACTGGTGCAATATTCTCACACTACGACCCGACAAAGCAGCAGCACTGAATACAGCCAAACGGAAAGCGTCTTTACTGATAACCTGCGAGCAGGAAAAAGTAAACACAATACCTCCGGGTGCTACCTTTTCGAATGCGGCAGCATTTAAACGCTTGTAACCTTGCAATGCATTTTTTATAGCTCCTCTGTGTTTTGCAAAAGCCGGAGGATCAAGAATGATAAGATCATAGTCTCCTTTATTGATACCGCCCAAAAACTTGAATGCATCTTCGGCAAAAGCCTCATGTCGTTTATCATCGGGGAAATTCAGCCCCACATTCCTATTCGTCAACATAATTGCCTTAGATGAGCTATCCACAGAGTGAACCAGATTTGCACCACCACGCAAAGCATAGAAAGAGAACCCTCCTGTATAACAAAACATATTTAGTACAGACCGGCCTTTTGAATACTTTTCGAGCAATGCTCTATTATCTCGCTGATCGACAAAGAAACCAGTCTTCTGCCCTTTTACCCAGTCAGGATAAAACTTCAAACCATTCTCAAGTGCTATTTCGTTGACAGAATCACCTTTGTACAGATATTCATTTTCTGCTCCCAGATTGGCTTTGTATGGCAAGGTGGTTTCCGATTTGTAATATACATTTTTTAGATTATCTCCTAACACGGCCTTCAATGCATCACAGATCATCAGGCGTGACTCGTGCATCCCTACCGAATGAGACTGAATAACAGCCGTTTCGGCATAAACATCTATAATAAGACCGGGAAGAAGATCCCCTTCTCCATGTACAAGACGATATGAATTATTATTATCAGATAATAAGCCTATTGATTTTCTCAATTCCAAAGCTGAAGACAAACGCTTCTTCCAGAAATCAAGATCAATATCTTCTTCTTCAAAAGATAGTACCCGAACCTCTATACTCCCAATCTGATAATGACCGACAGCAATAAATTCATCGTTGATTGTATATACGTTAACGACTTCTCCTTCTGCAAGACTTTCATCTTTAGACTGTACTGCTCCCGAGAATATCCAAGGATGAAAACGCTTAAGCGATTCTTCTTTTTTAGGCTTTAGCTTGACCTTTTTATAATTCATAATTAAATAGCTGTCGAAATGAAGCTACAAAATTACAACTTTATTATCAAAGATGCACCCCAACGCATAGGTTTTCCTTTCTGAGCAAAATATTTACTATCTGATCCAAACAAAAATGTATTGTAATCACGATCGAGAATATTTTTACCCCAGAATTCTAATGAGAATATATTTTTTTCTAAAGTGAGGTTAGCATTTAATGTTCCGTAAAATCCTTGCGACATCACATTATCTTCAGCCCAATAAGTTTTTCCGATTCCTGCAAAATTGGTATCGAAGGTTATTCTATCCAGCAATGTATTCTGTTTGAAATCATACGAAACACTGCCGCCGATGCTGAATGTAGAACCGGGAGCAAAAGGAATATGATTGCCTGTATAGTCTTTTACAACTTCTCCCGCACTATTCCTTACTTTATTATCCTTGAATGTAGCATCAGCCAAGCCATAATTCGCATAAAGATAAAAACCTTTACAAGGGCGGGCCTTCAAGCCTATTTCAAAACCTTTACTTTCTGCTTTACCGGCGTTGCTTACCATACGTCCACCCCGGTTGTTTACAAACTGGGTAATCTGTACATCACGTATATCCATATAATATACGGCAAAGTTTGCCTGCAATGAATTTTCTATAATATCAACTTGTCCGCCAAGTTCATAACTCCAGCTATATTCAGGATTATAAGAGATACGGTTGTTAACTGGTGTACCGGCAGATGCAGAATGACCGCCACCCATACTCGGAGGTAGCATACCCATCATTTTAGCTTCGAGGGCTTCTTGTAGAAGATCGGCAAATATCTGAATATTATGTCCTCCTGCTTTGTAGCCACGCGACGCTGAACCATATACAAATGAGTTTTCATTTATCTGATATTTTAATACGGCTTTAGGCAGAAACTCCAAAAAATCTTTAGAATTAGTACCTACAATGGCTGTATCCGCTGCAAAAGACATTGGAGGCATTGGTGAGTTAGGTATCTTCACATCAAAATTAGCTACAGTTTCGGCATTGTAGTCCAGCTTTGTTTTTTCATAGTCGATACGTAAGCCTAAAGTAAGGGACAGTCCCTTTGCTTTAAACAAATTATTGAATGTTGACTGATGAAAAGCAGCTAAGCCATAAGTCGGACGTTTATATTGTCCATTCAGGTCTATCTGATCATCCGTAAAAGTAATTGGAGCCCCAACAGCCGTTAATGGAGCCTGCAAATACTTCTGAATTCCATCCGACATCATATATACAGGAGGAGTGGTATGCAAGTAGTCATAAAACCCATATCCGCCAAACGACCATTGATAATCAGAAGGCTTAGTAGATTTTATTGTGACCTCCTGGCTTAGTGAATTTTGTCTTTGTTTCTGATTAATTTGAAACATAGATAATCTTGTATAATCCTGATCCATGTTCATATCATCGTTCAGATACTGATAGCCCGTTGTAGAGTTAATCTCATAACCCTGACCCGTATAGCGAAGCGCTAACCCGTTTGTCAATAGTTTTCTTTTGTAATAGCTATCAGAATTATAATCAACCTCTTCTGTCTCTATATTGGCATACGGAAATGCTCCCTGATCTACATAGTCGAAACTTACAGAATAGGTAGCAGACAAACGTGGATTAATATCCCAAACTAACTTGGCACGTCCTCCCGCATTTTTCATATCATCGACCTTCTTACCGGTAAAGAGATTCTTAAAATAACCATCATCTTGTTTGTAGTAACCTCCTACAGAAAATCCCATCTTACTATTTATCCGCTGATAGTGTGAAGCGTTTCCCGAAAACTGGCCGTAATTACCACCCCCTATTTTTATTGTCGTACCCTCATAAGTCAGAGGAGAATAGGTATAAACATTGATAATTCCACCCATCGCATTACGTCCATACAATGTACCTTGTGTTCCCCTTAATACCTCTACACGCTGAATATCAAACAATTCAGAGTCAAACGAAGTTGTATTGAAATAAGGAATATTATCCACATACATACTTACTGTTTGCTCACCCGAACGTGCGCCGACACCTCTTATATAAAGCGGGGCAGTCATTTTAGAACCATAGTCAGCAGCAAAATAATTCGGTACTATCGCACTGAGGTCTTTGATAGAATGCACTTGCAAGCCGTCGAGATTCTTAGGCGAGAAAACCGAGACTGCTGCCGGAAGCGATTTCAAACTATTTGTCTCTTTTGTAGATGAGAGAACAACAATATCATACTTCAATTCTGTATAGAGCGTATCTTTGGGCATTTCACCTTTGCCTAGCACAAATAAGAAAGAGAATAATAAAGATACAGTAAGAAATAATTTTTTAGTAGAGTTATATAATTTCATAGATTCTATTTATAAAAAAAAACAAAGAAACATATTTTTATAATATCCTTCAATCACTACTTCTAGTGATTTGGAAACAAATCCTTATCTTGCACAAAATTTCCAAACCTTCCATTTCGAGAAAGAAATTATAAAAATGAGTACAGCTAAATATTATACACGTGGAGAAGAAATCGCAAATACCGTATCTCACGGATTAGGCATACTAATGGGAATTGCAGCGGGTTTCGTACTACTCTCCGCCGCCATCAACAGTGGGAACAATTGGGCTATCGGTAGTGTTATCGGTTATTTGTTCGGGATGCTGGCATCTTATATCACATCCACTTGCTATCACGGATGCACACATGAAAAGCGAAAAAGTCTACTTCGTAAATTCGATCATAGCGCTATCTATTTACATATAGCGGGCACCTATGTTCCTTTTACACTAATCGTGCTTCGCAATGAAAGCGCATGGGGTTGGAGCCTTTTTGCCTTCATCTGTATTGCCGCTATTACAGGGCTGATCATGAGCTTTACCAACTTAAAGAAACATAGCAACTTAGAAACAGTCTGCTTTGTACTGATGGGTGGTGCTATCCTGGTTGCATTTAAGCCTCTTTACGATGTACTATCTCAAACAGGTCAAATCGATGCGCTATATTGGCTCATTGCGGGAGGCGTATCGTATGTGATAGGAGCATTGTTTTATTCGTGGACAAAGAAAAAATACATGCACACTGTCTTTCATGTATTCGTTCTGATGGGAAGTTTATGTCACATCATTGCCATATACACTATTCTATAGGTCTTATCTACCATCAAGATATTTAATGTAATTAATTACCGCTTTTATATCCAGGTATGAGCATTCTTTGGGTAACTTCTCCTTGATTTCCGACAGAGAGGATTTTACTCCCATCTTTTTGATTACAGGAAGCATATATTGCACTTTGTTATCGGGAACTAACTCTAAAACATCCAACTCTCCGGTAAGGATAAAGCTCACAAGATGCCCTTCTACCGTAGTTGGTGAAAGATTTCTGTCTATGGCAATCTCTTTCACCGATTTTCCTTCGGTAAAGAGAGACAATGAGAGTCGGTGGCTATCCCCTTTTTGAGGCTTCACTTTTTCCGATGAAGCTACATTTTCGGAAGGAACTTCTACCTTCGAGAAGATTAATTCCTCAGTTAGGTTAATATTTCCATAGTTGATATGCTCTATGCGTGATAGCAGCTTGAGCAATGTATTGTATACATCGTTGGCTTTATTTAAGTATGCCTTTACTTTCGACTTCGTTTTGAATCTCTCCAAATGCAGCATCAATGGGGAAATAATACATTCAGAAACATCTTTATGGAAATATACAGCTGCTTTCTGCACTCTATCTTTCAATCTTGTCAGATCAGGATTGGGAGCAGATAATATATAATTCAGCTCTTTTATAAAGCTCTGTGCTATCTCTTGCTCCTCAATCGCTTTACTACACATTTGAGCAATCATAGACTGTACCTCTTCTTTTTCAGGGATCTTCTTTTCAGCAGCCAGCTCATTCAATGAATGAAGGCTTCGAATAAAAGGCGTCCAGTCAAAATATCTGACTAATTGCTTCGCACAGTAACGAGGTTTCTCTTTTTGCAGTATTCCGTCCAGATAGACTATATCCTGTTCTTTTTTTGCAAACTCTATAGCATACGGATCGGTACTTATGCTCTGCTGAGTTATAGGAGAATATAGTACAATACCATCCAAGGACGTACAACGGCTAAGAGCCACATACACCTGTCCGGCTGCAAAAGCCTGTCCGGCATCAATTATTACCCTATCGAAAGTCAACCCCTGGCTTTTATGAATGGTTATCGCCCAAGCCAAACGTATAGGATATTGTGTGAATGAACCTAATTCCTCTTCCTCTATTTCGCCCGACTCCTCATTCAACGAATAACGAACATTCACCCACGAGTCAGGCTCCAGTTCCATTTCGTCTCCATTTTCGAATCTGACAAGGATATAATCTTCTTTCAATTGCGTCACTGTAGCCAGCTTACCATTATAATATCGACGATTTTCGCCAACATCGTTTTTCACAAACATAACCTGAGCTCCTTCTTTCAGAAGAAGTTCACATTCGGTAGGTAAAGAATTTTCAGAAAAATCTCCTTTTATCTCTCCTTTAAAGACATACCCTTTACCCGGTAGCTGTGCCAGTTCTTCATTGTTAATGCGGTCAGTTTTATAGTTATGAGTACATAGTGTAACATAGCTATCACCTTTAGCTGGTCTGAAAGCAGGGTTATATTTTTGGTTTAATATGTGTAAATCTTGCGAAGTGGTACAATTATTCCTCACACGATTGAGGATATCTATAAACCGCTGGTCTTGCTGCCGGTATATCTTTTTTAACTCGATATAAAGTAATGGATAATTATCCAGTACCTGCGCGTGAAAGAAGAAAGGTGATGGATAGTAATGCTTCAATTGTTCCCATTCTGCGGTTTGTACGACAGGAGGAAGCTGAAACATATCTCCGATAAAAAGTATTTGAACCCCTCCGAATGGCTCCTTATTGTTACGGTACCTGCGAAGCATGTAGTCGATAGCATCCAACATATCGGCACGAAGCATACTTACTTCGTCGATAATCAACAGATCGAGTTCTCGCAGCATCTCTATTTTCGATTTGCGAAGCTTGAAGTGATAATCAAGCTTCTTTTTCCCTTCGAAGTTCGGAATAAATGGCTCGAACGGGAGTTGTAGCAATGAATGCAAAGTTACACCTCCCGCATTGATGGCTGCAACACCTGTTGGGGCTGCAACGATCACATTCTTATCTATTGTTTTACGTATATGATGCAAAAAGGTGGTCTTTCCCGTTCCGGCCTTTCCTGTGAGGAAAACCGACTGAGATGTATGTTTGACAATATCACTTGCCAATTCAAAGACCTTGTTGACAGACACATCCATTATTTGGTAATATTTTCAATCGTATTTACAAATATAACTCTTATTTTTGTATCACTAGTTCATAACTTAGACTGCTATGACAAAATATATATTCATCTTTTTTTGTATTATTCTTATTCCCTCTTGCACGGTGACGAACCTTGTTTCAATCGAAGTACGTGAACCTGCACTAATTTCTTTCGAAAACCCTCAACAAAAAAACATTGTGATAGTCAACAATAGTGCTTCACAATCGAGCGAGGGAGTAGAGGCAAACGGAGAGGCTCTTAAAGATTCTTCTGTAATGCCCACAGATACAGCAAAAGCCATATTCACAAACTCTTTGCGGCAATATCTGAGTGAAGAAAATTATTTCTCGAAAGTAGAACTCTATCCATACCCAACCAATGGCGGTGCAGCAAATGAAGTCAGATCATTATCGGCAAGGAAGGTACAAACGATATGCAAAGAACAAAATGCAGATGTTTTACTTTCACTTGATTTATTCATTGCATCGGCATCATTAGAATCGGTGAATGTAGAATACTTTAATAATTACAGCATCTTGAGTTCACAAATCGGAGTATTGCTCAAAGCCTACAGTCTGGATGGCAGTCTACTGGCTCCTCCTATAGCATATGTAGATAGTCTTTTCAGAGAGTCTTCTGTTTCTTGGAATAACATGAAAAACAATATTCCGGAAATTAACGATCTGGTAACCGAGATAACCATGAAAGCGGCCGACGCAGTCACCTCCTCTATTGTTCCTTCGTGGAAAACAGATAACCGTTGGTATTATTCGGATAGCTCTAAAGGGATGAGAGAGGCGACCAACATGGTTTTAGCCGGAAAATGGCAAGAAGCAGCTGACATTTGGAGTGAATTGTATGACAAGGAGAAGAATACGAACAAAAAAATACGACTTGCATCGAATATAGCTCTGGCCAATGAGAACCTCGATGATATAGAAAATGCATTAGCATGGATCAATATAGCCTACGATCTCTTACCCCAAAAAAGCAATTCAGATCTTGCCTCACAAGTCTTTTTTTATAAGGAAACTCTGACAAAAAGAAATTTAGACAAAAACAAGCTGTATAAGCAATTGGGAATAGATCCTCCGGTGAATGAGGATTATGATATAGAAAAAGAGGCTACTGAATAAGTAACCTCTTTTTAGTTTCGTTTTTATCTTGTCAGCTTTACATTCTGTCGGGAACTTCAATACCCAAGAGAGACATTCCACTTTTCACTACACGCCCTACGTTATCGGAAAGTATCAGCCTGAAATTCTTCAAATCTGCATTTTCTTCTTTTAGGATAGTATAGTCATGGTAAAACTGATTGTATTCTTTTACCAAATCATATATATAATTTGCTATCAGAGCCGGATTATATTCATCTCCCGCCTGTTTTACAATTGATGCGTATTCAGCAACTTGTTGCACAAGCCCTTCTTCTTTTACACTTAGCGAGATATCAGCAGAGAGTGTTGTCGGAATAGAGATTCCTTGTTCTGCAGCCTTACGCAGTATCGATTGTATACGAGCATGTGTATATTGAATAAACGGACCTGTATTACCATTAAAATCAATCGATTCTTTTGGATTGAAAGTCATATTCTTTTTAGGGTCTACTTTCAAGATAAAGTATTTCAGAGCACCCATACCCACCATACGGGCAATATTATTAGCCTCTTCTTCACTTACCCCATCAAGCTTACCAAGCTCTTGCGATGTTTCTTTTGCTGTTGCAATCATTTCATCTACCAGATCGTCGGCATCTACAACAGTACCTTCGCGCGATTTCATTTTGCCCTCGGGCAATTCCACCATTCCATAAGAGAAATGCACAAGGCCTTTTCCAAACTCAAAGCCTAATTTATCTAAAAGGATAGACAGTACCTGAAAGTGATAATTTTGCTCATTACCTACAACATATACCATTGTATTGATCGGAAAATCATCGAAGCGCAACTTAGCCGTACCTATATCCTGTGTCATATACACAGAAGTACCATCGCTACGGAGTAGCAACTTGTGATCTAATCCATCTGCGGTAAGATCTGCCCATACAGAACCATCCTCTTTCTTATAAAAGATATTCTTTTGCAAACCTTCAAGTACGGTTTCCTTACCGTCTAGATAAGTTTGAGATTCGTAGTATATCTTATCAAAGTCTACGCCCAGACGCTTATATGTTTCGTCAAATCCGGCATAAACCCAACTATTCATATTTTCCCACAACGAAACTACTTCAAGGTCTCCGGCTTCCCAAAGACGAAGCATATTGCGAGCCTCGGCCATCAATGTAGACTGAGCCTCGGCCTCTTCTTTAGACAGACCTTTAGATTGTAGTTCGGCAAGTTCTGCTTTGTAATGTTTATCGAACATTACATAGTAATCACCAACGAGGTGATCACCCTTCTTGCCTGTGGATTCAGGAGTTTCTCCATTTCCCCATTTCTGCCAAGCGAGCATCGATTTACAGATATGGATTCCCCTGTCATTTACTATATTTGTTTTTACAACTCTGTTTCCATTTGCTTTTAACACTTCGGACAGAGCAAATCCCAACAGGTTGTTTCGTATATGCCCCAGATGTAGAGGTTTGTTTGTATTTGGAGATGAATACTCTACCATTACCAAAGGAGAATTATCATCAGCCTTTGTTATGCCATAATTTTCTGCGGTATGAACTTCATTTAACACATCAATCCAGCAAGTAGTAGCAATGGTAAGATTAAGAAATCCTTTGATCACATTAAAGCTACTTACCTCCGATGCATTCGCTTTAAGCCACTCTCCTATCTCCTGTGCTGTTTGCTCAGGTCCTTTCTTCGACATTTTCAGAAAAGGAAATACAACTAAAGTATAGTGACCTTCAAACTCTTTCTTTGTTTTTTGTAAAGAAAGCTGTCCTACTGTCACCACTTGTCCATAGAGTGAGTCTATGGCATTAATTATTACCTCCTGTAATCTTATCTCTAGCTTCATATATGATTTTGAAAATTACTTATTCAGGTTGCAAAGCTAAGAAAAAAGTACCCTATAAGGTAGTTTTAGGGCATAAAAAAAGTAGGAAAGATTATTCCCTACTTCTTTTTTCTTTTTTTTAATCAATTATAGTGCAGCTAAATCAGCACCAGCTTTAAACTTAACAGTTTTCTTAGCCGGGATATTGATAACAGCTTTAGTTCTAGGGTTAATTCCTTTTCTTGCTGCTTTTTGAGTTACAGAGAATGTACCGAAACCAACTAGGGCTACTTTGCCATCTTTTTTCACTTCTTCTGTTACTGATTCAATAAAGGCTTCAAGAGCTTTTTTAGAATCAACTTTGCTCAATCCTGATTTTTCAGCAATTGCATTGATAAGTTCTGTCTTGTTCATAATAATTGAATGTAAATGATTTAATTAAACATTATATAACCGAATTGTTTTTTGAATACATTTCTAGTTCTGGCACTCAAATATAAGTGTTTTATTTAATAATCATAAAAAAAAATAGGAAAAACTCATTAGAATTCAGAAAATATCTAAACGTAAAGTGATTTTCCTCAAGAAAAACAAAAAATATCTGTAATTTTGGGCTTTTGAAACAAAAAAACAAGATATCAAGATGAATCAAAATAGCTCGGGATTCATGAGTTCGATTCCGGTAGTTACCCGAAACCTTCTCATCATTAATATACTAGTATGGCTAGCTCAGTTTTTATTAGGTAGGGTTATAGAAATAGATAAATATCTGGCGCTACACTTTTTTGAGTCAGATCTTTTTATGCCTCATCAAATAATCACATACATGTTTCTGCATGATCCATCTAGCCCCGCCCATTTATTTTTTAATATGTTTGCTGTTTATATGTTCGGTAGAACACTTGAAATGGTATGGGGGCCGAAGAGATTCCTTGTATACTATTTATTAACTGGAATAGGAGCAGCAGTAGCACAAGAGTTGGTATATGCAATAGAATACAGAGAAATTGTATTTAACTCAGCAATAATAAATGTAAATATAGGAGAACAAATAATTAACAAACAAGATTTCTACAACATACTGCCCCCAACATTAGGAGCTTCCGGCGCAGTATTCGGAATATTGGTTGCTTTTGGTATGTTATTCCCTAACGTTGAGCTGATGATGGTTTTCTTACCTATACCGATAAAAGCAAAATGGTTTGTTATAGGTTATGGTGTGATGGAATTATTCTTAGGTATTGCTGATAGCGCAGGAGATAATGTCGCACACTTTGCGCATTTAGGGGGATTGATCACCGGATTTTTCATAATACTTTACTGGCGTAAGAAAGGAAAAGCAAATGGGCACAATTTTAGAGAATATTAAATATCGATTTAAGCAGAAAGATATACTCATAGAGCTTATAATCATTAATATCGCTGTATTCTTGATTCTTTCTGTTATCGGGATTATAGGTAAGTTATTTAAGATTGAAACATTTAACTTATTACCTTACATTGCGGTAACATCAGACCTCACTCTACTGATAAAACGTCCGTGGACATTATTGACCTATATGATTGTCCACCTCGACTTCTTCCATATACTGTTCAATATGCTTATGCTCTTCTGGTTTGGGCAGATATTCCTGAGTTATTTCAATCCTAAAAATTTGGGAAGCCTGTATTTGCTGGGAGGTTTGGCGGGTGCTATATTGTATATGATATCATTCAACACGATACCATATTATCTGGAAATGAATCATCCCCCAATGATAGGGGCATCGGCTTCAGTCATGGCTATTATTTTTGCTTCTGCCTTTTACAGACCGAATGCCGAAGTAAGCCTTTTCATGGTGTTCCGTGTAAAGATTATCTATATCGCACTTTTCCTTTTCGTTATTGATTTTATATCGCTAGACAGCAATACAAATCCCGGAGGACATATCGCTCATATAGGAGGAGCCCTGATGGGTTATCTATTCGCTAAACAATACCTGAAAGGGAAAGACATAACCCGATGGATAAACAAAATAATCGACTCTGTTGCTAACCTAACCAAACCAAGCTATAAAAAGAAGATGAAGGTTAAATATAAAAGACCTGAAACCGACCAGCAATATAATCAACGTCGCCATAAAGAAACAGAGGAGATAGATCGTATTCTGGACAAAATAAAAGCTTCGGGTTATAGCAGCCTTAGCTCAGACGAAAAAAAACAGCTATTTGATGCGAGTAAAAAATAAATTATCCAAGATTAGAGTTGGTCGATTTATCAAATATACAGTATTCGCTACCAACCTAATCGCTATTATCATACTCATCTTGTCAACTCTTGCATGGTATGTAGTTCCATCTCGAGTTACATTTATTGCTTATCTGGGACTCGGCTTTCCGATTATCCTATTTATCAACATCCTGTATCTGATACTTTGGGTTATTACCTTCCGATGGAAATATGCATTGGTTCAACTTATTGCAATATGTGCATTCTGGCAACCGATATTAACATGCTATCCAATTCATTTTAAAACAAAAGAGAAAGACATTCCCCAAAAACATATAAAAGTTCTCACTTACAATGTGCGTGCTTTCAATTGGGCGAAAGGTGAAGCTGCAAGAAACAATCCTATATTGGAATACTTGGTGAACAGCAATGCAGACATAATTTGTTTGCAGGAATTTGCTGTATCGCCTTCCAACAGTAAGAACAAGAAAAGTATAATATCGGAAGCGGAAATAAAACAAAAGTTGAAAGATTATCCTTATAGCAGGATAATAAAGCTGGGTTCATCGCGAGGAAACCTCATATATGGATTAGCCTGTTTTTCTAAATTCCCGATAGAGAAAGCGGAGTCTCTCCCGTTAGAAAGTTCATACAATGGATCTGCTATGTATGAATTAAAGATCAATAAGAGAAAGGTAACACTTGTAAATAATCATTTGGAGTCGAACCGAATAACATCTGAAGACAAGAAACTATACAAAGAATTCTTCAAAACGAGAGATAGAGAGATGATCGGAGAGGTAGCTATGAATGTACAAACCCGGTTAGGTGCAGCTTATAAGATAAGAGAAACACAAGCTAAAATAATACGCTCGATCATAGACAAACAAGAAACAGATGCGACTATTGTATGCGGAGATTTTAACGACTCACCCATCTCTTACGCTTATTATACAATCAAAGGAGATAACCTTGTAGACTCTTATGCGAACACCGGTTTTGGACAAGGCATCACCTATCATGAAAACAAATTCTGGTTCCGAATAGATTTCATCATGCACTCCATGGCTTTTCAGTCTTATAACTGTACGGTTGACAAGATTAAATATTCCGATCATTATCCGGTTTGGACTTATCTGGCATTTAAAGAAAAATAATTATCGACTTATTCTATTGCGAAACAGAGCATAAAAAAGGTTGATCCGTAAGAACCAACCCCTTGCATTTTATAGAAAATCATATATCTATCTGACTGTCGATACCGGATGTTTATTTCCTTTATAACTCTTTAGAATTGCTCTTGTAGAACCGATATTCAGCTTCGAGTCAAGGCGTACAGGCATACGGTTGTTATCGTTTGTAATATACACCTTCATGGCTTCTTTTTTATCGCTAAAGGCGTCATCCATGATACTTAATACAAGTTTTATACAGCTGTATTTATTTTTATCATTCGCTTCAACGGTTTCTATACCATCGTATTCTATAATCATATTTACTTTTTTCTTTCCCGAGATAAAGTCTGTTTTTGTTGTTTGCCCTTTTCTCATCGAAGAAAAATCTAAAGTTCGAGCATAAAAAACCACACTCATCATATCATATATACACGACGAAGATGTCAAGGTCTCATCAAAACGGAAAGATCCATTTTTGTGGCGCTTTGCTCTTATAATAACATTGTTTCCGGCATATGTATAGCGTACCTCCTCTTTTGTATAATCCTTCCCTTCAAAAGCATCCTTGATATATGCCAACGGCACAAGGTCTTTGGTTGTATAACACGACAAAGTATCGTTTAATGCAAATACTTTACGGACAGTCCCCGTAGACTGAGCCATCAATGTCATTTTGTAAGCATCAGTGCCGTTATACTTTTCCGAAATGGTTTTCAGTGAGGAAGTACCGGCTTTTGTATAAATGATTCCATATTTGAAATAAAGATCATAAGACAAATCCTCTCCTGCCTGAAAAAATGTATTATTTAATTTACATTGAGCATTTGCGTTCAAGCCGAATAAAGCTGAAAGCATAATTATGATTCCTGTAATTTTTTTCACCATAACTGTTATTTTATAGTTTGCCAAGTTTTTAATTAAAAGCTATTCGTATTGTTATAGCTATTATTAGAACTATTCCTATTCCTACCTGTCGCATTTCCTTGCTGGGTAGTAGTATTATTTTGGTTTCTAGTCCGCTGATTTTTAGCGTCTTTTTCTTCTAGTTTTTTCTTGCGCGCTTCTTTATCCTCGGGTTTCTGTTTCGTTATATCCAACGGTTTCTGACTATCCATGCTATTCGGATTAATCCTCCAAGCCGGGTTATTCTCTTCAATCTCAAAGTTAGCCTTTACTTCGATTGCTTTGCCAAGATAGTAAACCTGCTCGGGTTGAAGTTTCATATCATAATCTCCCGTATCCCAAACCCCATTATTATTTCTGTCGAGAACAATACGGGCATAATATGTTCCGGGATCAACGTCTTTAAAAACCGCAACGTTATCTATGACTCTGGATTTACGAATTGGTTTATCCGACTTATCTAAAATTTCCATAAAAGAAGGAATGCTATCTACGCCTTCCACCCATATGGCGAGCTGTCCGTACTGATCTTCATTCTTTACCTTAAAGTTCTGTTCCAACTTATTATTCCACAATCCATATATACTATAAATAGTGGCCGAATCTATCCTCATCTGGTATTCTGAGCCATACGTCCATCTATTCTTGATAGAATATTTTCGTGGATTCACAGAATCTACAACAAGTTGAACAGGAATGTCGCTATATATACTATCTTTCTTCTGGCGAAGTACGATTTTACTTATCAGAGAATCTGTTGTAATAGGCTCATTAAATTCTAACTGAATATTTTTATAGGTATCCCACGAAGAATTCAAATTATTATTAATCGTTAAGAAGGTAATTGGGAGTTCCTCACCTTCTTTAAGCTTTTTCTTCTCTTTCTCCTTTTCTTTTTCTTCTTTCTCTTTATCTTTCTTTCGAGTACGGTCTATAAACTTCAATGTATCCGTTGTTGGGATTAACTGGTTTAAAGAGTCTGTCTTCATATAAGATACACGCAGCATAAGAGTATCATGAGCCATCAGAGCTTTATCTTTCATCCAATAGATTAACGTATCATTCTTGGCTGTTTTTTCTAATATAGCCCAATTTTCTTTGTTAAAATTGAGAGGCTCTACTTCCGGCATTGTTGTTGGTGCACCAAAGAACAGTGAAAGCTGATTTGGTGTACGCTCATGTTTTTGCAGATATTGTCGCTGAAAACCCGATTTAAAAGATCTCAAAACGATATTATCGGGTAAGAAGCGTGTATATTCTACTGTCTTAATAGTATCTATCTCTTTCTTGGGTGCTTGTTTCTGATTCTTTGCCGTTTCAGCTTCATGATCGTGATCATGATCATGCTCTATAAATATAGTATCAGTTCTTAGAGCCCTTTCTGATGTAGGTTCGATTATAGTTTCCATAAAAGCTATCGCTTCAGCAGGATTATCATACATATAATCTCTGTTGGCATCAGCCAAAGCGTATATCTTATATTTCCCCGGCGCTACACCCTTGATAGAAAATACCCCGGCACTATTGGTACGCCCGATACGATCAAATTTCAGCTTGGTAAAAGCTGAATCTTCCAAATTGGCATGTAATCCCACATAAATTCCTTTCACCGGCTCAAGGTTATCTGCGGTTATCACCTTGCCCGAAATTGCTAAAGAATCGACAACATCTCCTGTAGAAAAAGAATATGAAAAGTTTTCTAAAGGATTCTCCTCATTATTATCTACAATGGCATCTGTAAAATCTACTGTGTAAGTAGTATTCGGCATAAGAGTATCCCGCAATTCTACTGTTACTCGCCTGTTTACGGAGTGTATAATAGGAAAAGCTTTTTGCGGAGGGGTGATAATCACATTCTCCGAAGGATTCTTTATTGTTACATTCTCATCGAAATCTATCGTTATTTTTCCTTTCGCCACACGAGTTGCATTAAAACCCGGCGAACTACGTACTACTTTCGGAGGGTCGAGATCAACCGGTCCTCCTGTTGGCGTAGCCATATTTGCACAGGCAACAGCGATCAAAATAGTGACTACTAAAACAAGTGATAATGAGATATATTTCTTTATGGACTGTACCATGTTTTATTTAATTTAACGCAAAAATACGATGTTTTATAGATAAATAGGTAAATAGGGTTATAAAATACTTTAACAGAATGCTTATCTGTGGAAAGAGTTATTCAAAATCAATTGACTTTCATTTCCCATATTAAAAAGCAAATCCACAATACTCATATTTTCCACGAACCCTAGTTTTTGTTCAAAAACCTGATAATAAGGAATTGACACAAAGGAATGATCAAGCGACAAATCTTTCTTTGGGTGAATCACATCCCGCATATCGAATTCATAGTCTTCAAATGCCGTCTTATATTCGGAGGTGTATTCTATCACAGGCAATTCTATATTGAGCAAACCCAGAATAAGACCCCGAAGTTCTTCATTAAAATCGAACAGGAAAGAATATTTCTTATGATAAAACGGATAAAAATCATCCTGATAGTATTCAAAAAAAGGAGTTGAATTGTAAGCCGATACAATCGCATTCCAATGCATATGCTGCCAATTGCCATGATCAGCAATACGAATATCCTTCGTCAATGTTTTTTCGGAAGATGAATGAACGACAGGAATAGATAAAGGAATAGGCCCATTAGCCGAAACAATCATAGAGCGATTGCGATACGACTGTTTTGTGTAATTCTCATTCTGCTCAATAAATATATGGTCTCCCTGCACAAATTTTGCATAATACTGAATAGGCGCTAAATAAGCAGATGAAAGATATATATTCATTACAGGATCAATTTACAGAAGTTAAACAACGTTCTTTTCTTAAGTTTCCATTATGGGTGCTATACCAGATAAAACGAACTTTGCCTATTATATTCTTAAAAGGGATAAAGCCCAACATACGAGAATCTAATGCATCTTTCGCATTGTCTGACAACATCCAATAGTAATCGTCTTGAAACGTATAAGTTGTCTGCTCTTTTCCCCCGATGTATAACTTATCATTAATAACATGGGCATTACCTTCCTGCTCTTGCAGTATTAGCTGCTTATACATATTAATATTCAGACTATTAAGACTTATCACTTTACCCTTCGACGGTACTATCAAATGATAATTTTGAGTTGTATCGATCTTACAACATATAGATCCAGTGGAGTCTTCTATATTTTCATTAATAATAAAAGTCTCTAATTTATTCAGGAGAATACTTATTGTATCTGCTCTATGCTTCAAGCTACGAATAGGAATATTATGCTCTTCCATTATAGCCTGTATATCCTTTAAAGCGAGAATATGCATAGAATATTCATTCATAAGGTCGGGAGAAGCAATATGACTTATACGATTAAGGGATAGAAGTCCTTTTTCTACTGAAACGGTATCGCCGGGCATTGCAATACAACGGCTGACGATGAGATCCCTCTTATCTAAGGGCTTACCAATATCCATCGGATTATTGAACAAGACAATATCGTTTCTTTCAATCTTCTTTTCCAATATTCTTTTGTAAGGAGCTTCTATAGATGTGAGATATGAACGAACTCCAAATATTTTATCAAAAGTAAACGGAATAGTTAATATTGTAATAGGCAAACGAACACCGTATGATGTTTTATCAATAAGTACTTGATCTCCTTCCAGAAGAGAGGTTTGCATTTGAGACGAGGATATAGTATATGACTCTACAAAAAAAGTTCGTATAAATAACACAATGAGCAAAGTAATCAAAATCACTTTGCCCAAATATGTATAGATATTTTTCTTTTTTGAAGACATTTTTCAATCCCCAATTTTAGCTTATTATTTTTTGTTGCCGGATGTGAAAAGTCTGTTCCAGCGTATTCCGTTCTTATCTTTATCCAAAGAGAGCCATATAAACAAAGGTTTACCTACAACATGATCTTCGGGAACAAATCCCCAAACACGCGAATCGGCCGAATTATCTCTGTTGTCTCCCATCATAAAGTAATAATCCAATTTGAATGTATAAGAATCGGCCTGCTGCCCATTAATGTAAACTTTTCCATCACGATAGTCAAAATCGTTTAGTTCATAATTCTTTATACAACGTATATATGTTGCTACCTTACGATCTACATCAGTATCAAACTTAATTGTTTCACCTTTTTTAGGTATCCATAGAGGATGCAAATCTCCGGGTTGTGTTTGCATGTCATAAGTGATAGGATAAATAGTAGGTTGTACAAATTTTTGCCCCATTCTATTAGCCAACTTATAAAACTGGTTTAGAGGAATTACTTTTTCTACAAATGGCTTTTGTTTCATTTCCTCCACCATTTCTTTAGTCATATTTACACCGGTATATAAGAGTCCCGGATTTCCATTTTTAGCCTTAGGGAAAATTGACCTCACATACGAAAGGCTATCCACTTCGCTCAAATCCTGATACATCCCTATTCTCTTTTTGTCTTCCTGGCTTAAGCCCAAATCATCGAAAGCAGCCGAAGATATATCTGTACCATTGGTTTGCACACAATACAACAATTGCATTTTCTCAGGGCTTTGGATTGGTTTTCCGTTGATATAAACAGTATCACCTAAAATAGAGATCGTTTCTCCCGGTAATCCTACACAACGTTTTACATAATTTTCGCGTCTGTCTACAGGGCGATAAAGTATGTCTCCGTATGTATTCTTATTTGTCCAAACTTGGCTTCTTCCAGCTTCTTTGCACAAAACATAGTAATCTACTTCCTGAAATTTTGAAGCCACAGTATCTCCCGATGGATAGTTGAAAACAACTATATCATTACGCTCAATATGTCCTGTTCCCTTGAATCGCTTGTATTCTAGCTGAGGTTTTTCAAGATAGGACTTAAATCCGAAGAAAGGAAAAGTATGCTGCATCAATGGTAACGAAAACGGGGTCATTGGAGAACGTGCCCCATAACTCAGTTTGCTTACACATAGAAAATCACCGACCAAAAGAGATTTCTCTAAGGATGAAGATGGAATCTGATAGTTTTGGAAAAAGAAAGTATTTATAAAATACACCCCTACCAGTGCAAAAAGAATAGCATCGACCCAATCGAGGATACTCTTTACTTGGCGGTTGTTAGATTGTTTCCATCTACCCCAAGGAACAAATTTAGTGATGTATATATCTATAAAAACAGGGATCAGGATCAATACAGCCCAATACCCGGTCCAGATAACAAACGCAACACAGCAAACACTTGCTAGAATGGCATATATCCATTGCTTCATTCCCCGTTTGCGACGTTCTCTTTTATTTTGCTGATTCGAAGAGTTCTTTTCCATATCTTATTTTAAAATTTGAGCATATCATCCATTCCTAAGAATCCTTTTTTACCATTGGTGAATTCGGCAGCCAACACTGCACCAAGAGCAAAACCCACACGGCTTTTAGCATCGTGCTTTATACTTATAATATCTGCTTCAGACTCGTATATTATTTCGTGTATTCCGGGAACTTCTCCTTCACGAATACAATGTATAGGCAAGTCTGTTTGTTTTTCTTCTACTTCCAGGCTCCAACGTTCTTTGCGGTTAACTTCCTTTATAAGATCTTCAGCCAGCGTGATAGCGGTTCCACTCGGTGCATCCAATTTATGGATATGATGCACTTCTTCCATCTTTACTTCATAGCTTGGATAGTTATTCATAATCTTTGCCAAATATTTATTCAGGGCAAAAAAGATATTAACACCAAGACTATAATTAGAAGCATAAAAGAAAGTTTTTCCCTGTTCAGCACAAGCTCTCTTTACTTCGTCCAAATGTTCTAACCACCCTGTTGTTCCTGCAACAACAGCAACACCAACTTCAAAACATTTACGATAATTTTGTATTGCGCTATCAGGTGTAGAAAACTCGATTGCAACATCAGCACTTTTGAATGCGGGAGAATTAAACTCCTCCAGATTGTTCATATCAATGATTGATACAATATTGTGACCTCTTTTCAGGGCTATCTTTTCTATCTCATGCCCCATCTTACCATATCCTATAAGTGCTATATTCATTCCGAGAGTTAATTTAATGAGTAACTAAAGCCTACAAATATACATAAAAACTTATTTCCATGAGATTGGATTTCTAATTTATCCCTGACTATTAGTCTATTTTATGCTAAGGAAATTACAGTTGATAAGAAATATAAACATAAATTATCTATTATTTTCATTTAACTAAATTTCAAGGCGAAAACAATAAACATAATCAAAAAAATAATGTTCTAATAAATATAGAAACTTTATCTGCTTCAACATACTAGGAGCAGGCAATATTGAACTTTACATTTATATATTTTTCTAAAAAGAGGATAACTTTTTTCTAAGGTTATCCTCTTCTTATTTTGGATAACAATTAAGTTCAGTCTTAAATAAAAATTTGGCTTATTCACAAAATCATAAAGTATGTACCAAACTATCTTGACAACTCAACAAAAAAAGACTGTCTAGGTTTATCTAGACAGTCTTTCAGTATTATAAGATTATTATTTTAATCAATAAAATCTACAGTTTCTTCTCCAATCATTTTACGAAGTGTATTTTTCAACTTCACATATTGGATAAACAAATCGTGCTCTGCAATCTTACTTGGTTCATGCATTGGGCTCTTGAAGTAGAAAGACAACCAATCTTGTATTCCGCTCATACCTGCACGTTTCGCCAAATCGGAGAACAATACTAGGTCAAGACATAAAGGAGCAGCAAGGATAGAGTCTTTACAAAGGAAGTCCACTTTCATTTGCATTTTGTAGCCCAACCATCCGAATAGGTCAATGTTATCCCATCCTTCTTTGTCATCATTGCGAGGAGGATAATAATTGATACGTACTTTGTGATAAACATTTCCATAAAGTTCAGGATACAATTCAGGCTGAAGAATATTGTCTATAACTGAAAGTTTCGACTCTTCTTTCGTTTTGAATGAACCCGGATCATCGAGTACTTCTCCGTCACGGTTTCCAAGAATATTGGTTGAGAACCATCCGTTAAGACCCAACATACGAGTTTTGAACATTGGAGACAATACAGTCTTCAACATAGTCTGACCAGTTTTGAAGTCTTTACCACAGATAGGAGTCTGAGTTTTAGCTGCTAGTTCCCACATAGCAGGAATGTCTACTGTAAGGTTTGGCGCCCCATTGATATATGGAATACCCATCGACACTACTGCATAAGCATATACGTTTGAAGGAGCCAAATCTTTATGATTTTCCTTAAGTCCTTTTTCGAATGCTGCTAATGTTTTATGAACTTCACCAAGCGGAGTGAAAACTTCAGTACTTCCGCACCAGATAACTACGATACGATCGCAATTATTTTTTGTTTTAAAATCTTGGATGTCTTGTTTTACTTGTTCAGCCAATTCCCATTTAGTAGGAGCTGATTTTACCCATGTACCGTGTAGACGTTTAACAAAGTCTTGATCGAAAACAGCTTTCATTGGTTTGATTGCTTCCATTTCGTCTTTCACCTTGTTCAGGTCGTCTTTTGTCAACACATCTGCGTGTACTGCAGCTTCGTATGCGTTTTCTTCGAAGATATCCCATCCACCGAAAACAACATCGTTAAGATCTGCCAAAGGCACAGCGTCTTTAATCTTCGGAAAGCGATTTTCTTCCCTTTTTCCCAGACGCATTGTAGCTAACTGTGTAATTGAACCTACAGGAACACCTTGTCCTTTACGTGTTAATAACGTTCCTGCCATGAATGTTGTAGCAACAGCTCCAACACCAATTGTTAGAATACCAAGTTTACCCTTGGCTTCTTTCACTTGTACTTTTTCCATTTTTAATTAATTTTTAAAATACACTGCAACCCGCAGTAATCCTTTAAACCGGAGACTTTATTTCATCAGGATATTATCTCCCGAATTCATAAAATCCTATATAATAGTATAGTTTCAGTGAAGATCTGTTTTACTTTATTCTCCCAACCCGGGCTTTTCTACCATACAAACGGTATCCATTACTAAAGCAGATAGTCAGACTGACTCTATAGTATTATTAATGTATTCAAGTATTGCCTTTCAATCTAATTGAAAGATAGATTTCAACTCCATGAAATCCGTTATAATTATATCAGCCGTAGCATTTTCGTCATCGTCACCCCAGCCCAAGCCTTTGAGCCAAATAGTTTGGCATCCATTTTTTGTAGCTGGAACAATGTCTTTCGTATAAGAATCTCCAATAACGACAATGGAAGAACCAGGAAGACCAAGCTTCTCAACGCCTAATCCAAATATAGCGGGATCGGGTTTTCTTATACCTACAACAGCCGATTCTATAATATCATCAAAATATTTAAGTAAGTCAAAATCTCCTAACACAGACTGTACATTTCCATAGAAATTAGATACCAGAACCATTGGATAACGGTCTTTTAGTGCTGTAAGTATATCAACTTCCTTTCTAATTAAATCTTTTACAAAGTTATAACATTGATCTGAAATTGCAAGGCTATACATCTTTGTCTTATCATTTTCCTCCAAAAAGCCCTTCTCCAAAAGATATTCTATTTGAAGAGTTACTTTCTTTTTCAGTAAAACATGAAAGTTATCTTCGGGTAATATAACAAGGTTAGCAGCCAGATAACGTTCTACATATACAAACGCCTCACGGAACTGTTCTCTGGTTACAGGAACTTTATTATCCAAATATGATTCCCATAAAACTTCAGCCCAATGCTTACCATTGCTATCTATAGTACCTCCGTAATCGAAGATAATCCCTTTTACTTTTGACAAATCAAACATGCTAAAACTTATTTTAATTGTATTTTCCACTCTTTATATCCAGAACAAAGCCTTTGCTTATCTTCTCATGCCTTGTTACCATATATACAAGCAGTATATTCAATACAGTTAATTCAAATACAAAATACAACCAAGGCCACCCCAACAATATAGACACAAACAATGCGATAGATCGTGTATTGAAAGAAAGAATATTGGTATATTTCATCAAGGGGAGGCTTTTCTCTCTGAAATCGTTGCGGAAACTTTCAGGAGCAACATCTCCAAATCTTTCTCTGAGTAATCGAAATAAAACCTGAAGTCTTGGAGATCGATTTTCCTGATCGGTGGTATAATTACGATAGAAAAACAATACGATTTTTGCTCCGAAGTTTTTACTCCAAGTTAGTTCCTTAAATTTGGCAGTAAGCTCAGTCGAATTATCTAATTCACTCCCTGCTTTCCCTTTAAGGAAGAGTAGATGCACATTACGGTAATAATCCGCCATCTCCGCTTGTTTGGAATGAAAATAACCTGTAACACAAGCTAAAACCCATATCCATCCGCCCCATTCAGGATAAAGACGTAAGCAAATACCTACATAAATGGAAGCGAACCACAGATTACCGGCAAAACCATCCAAGACACGACCCAAAGCAGAAAACTGCTTTGTCATGCGAGCCAACTGTCCATCTGCACTATCATAAGAGTTTGCCCATACAAGTAAAAATATCCCTAACAGAGATATCCATATATTGTCAAAATAAAAACATATCCCAGACCCTATACCCAAGAAGATACTTGCTATGGTGACAGCATTAGGAGTAACACCTAATTTCTGAAACAATAGAGCCCAACGATAACCGATCGGACGATAGAAATGAATATCTATAAACTCTTCTGTATCCGTTGATTTTAGAGTAGATTCAAGTGTCGGTTGTTTATTATCCATTTAATTTATTGATACTACTTTTATTACAAACTACTTTTCGTATAATGCAAATATAACCTTATTATAATTATCCTTGCAAATCTCTCTGAATCTGCTTATGAACACATTCTGCAATCTTAGGTGCTGCATCACTTCTACAAGGAGCAAAGCTCGGCCAATCGTTAAAGTCAATAATTTTAAAAGAGCCATCCTCGTCTACAACGCAGTCTCCTCCATATACTTTAACATCTAATATCTCACCGGCCTTATCACATGCTTTCTTCAATGCCTCTACATCAAACGGAAACTCATGCGCTTCACCATTTATTGCTTCAAGTCCGAATTTACTATGGCTTAAATCGTAAGGATAAAACCAATAGAAGAAATCAGTATCTGCCACCCCATAAAACTTTACAAGATCTCCGACAAGATGTTCGTTGATCACAGCATTTGGAATATCACGCAAAGCGAACTCTTTTAATATTGATTTCACTTCGGGTATATTACGTGCATAGGTTACATCTTCTCTATGAATGGCATGCGAATCACCTCGTTTGATCCAATATGCATCCGCTGTCATTTTCTTCAGTTCTTGACTCGGATCATCGGTTACATCTACGATAAGGCTGGTTGGATATGGTATGTCGTTTTCCAACAACAAGCGAGTCATTGCCTCTCGTGTGCAGTTTTCAATACCGGTTCCCGGATTTATTATAACAGCTCCATCCTCTTCTCTTTTCTTTAGTTTGCGGATGGTTGTTTTATCACGAGCCATATTGAAGATATACCGCTCATTCTCTTCACTTAAAATAAATTCGTCTTCTGTATATTCTCTTACATCATATCCCATATTTCTTAAACATTCGGCTGTCTCACTGAATATCATGCCATCATTGCCTATATGATTGGGAGAGAATTTTGTTTTCCTTTTGATTCCTGCTACTTTTATCTTTGACATAGTGTTTATAATGTCCCTATCTCTATTTATATTAATTGTTTAAGAATTTCTCTGCTTTAACAATATCGCCTGCATGATCCACATCTACTATTTTCTCAAAAGGATATGCTTTTAATTGTAAATTGTCAGCAACTAATTGTCTCTGAAAGTTGCGCATACGAGCTTGCCCGGAGTCTAAACAGGCCTCAAGCGTATCAATCGCCTTTGGTGTCAAACCGTAAATACCTCCGGAGATGTATTTACAATTATCAGAATGATCGAGAAAGCCTTTTATTGCCATACGATCATTTACATCCACATAAAGCGGTTTTTCGTCATCTATGAAGTCTGTCACAGCCATCATACCATCACTATCCGAATCATTTATGAATGTTTGAATATATTTAGAAAACTCGTCTTCTTTAAAAATCGTGTCTACTGTTGTTAAGCAGAATTTTCCGTCTCGAAGAAAATCTCTTAACTCAAAAAAGCTATGCATTGAGCTGGGTGTCGACTTAATCACAACATTAAAAGGAATACCCAATTCGAGATTAGTCAGATAGTCTTGTACTTGAGTCATTTCTTCATTCACAATAATACTTATTGAAGAAGCATTATTTTTGAGAAATATATCAATCAGCCGACGAATCATTTCCACCCCATTTAGCTTTACTAATGGTTTTGGCAAAGTAACACCTTCCTGGACAAGCCTAGAACCTTCTCCCGCAGCAATTATAGCGTAATTCATTTTTATTAACTAAATTTTAACTAAGAGGTAAATATACTATTCTTCTGCTTCTTTTATCAGGTCAACACTATCATCACCGCCTTTATCCACATATAACTTTCTCAGTGGATTAGCATAAGCTTTATCATATTCTATACGATTGCCATAAGTATCAATAGCCATATATATTGCCTGACGGAACGACTCTTCTGAAGCTTTATTTTGCCCTGCAATACTGTATGCAGTACCATGAGCAGGTGATGTGCGCACAATAGACAGACCGGCAGTAAAATTAACGCCGTCTTCCATCGCTAAGGTTTTGAATGGAGCTAATCCCTGATCGTGGTACATAGCCAATATACCATCAAAATGAGTATAATCGCCCGAACCAAAAAATCCATCAGCCGGATATGGTCCAAAGCAAAGTATCTTTTTATCTTGCAACTCATTCAGAGCAGGAATTATAATCTCGTTTTCTTCATTTCCTAACAATCCATTTTCTCCGGCATGAGGATTCAGTGACAAAACAGCAATACGAGGTCGCCCCACTCTAAAGTCTCTTTTAAGACTTCGTTCGAAGCGAGTAGCTGTTTCCACTATCTTTTCCTTTGTCAATGTATTAGGAACCTCCGACAATGGGATATGCCCTGTAACAAGAGCTATCCGAAGAGAGTCTTTTACCAGAATCATTAAACTTTTATCCTGATCTTTCCCAAAACGTTCTTCCAGATATTCTGTATGTCCCGGGAATTTAAAGTCTTCTCGTTGTATGTTATGCTTATTGATAGGAGCTGTTACAAGAACATCTATTGCGCCATCCCGAAGGTCGGCAACAGCTCTTTCGAGCGATTGGTATGCAGCTTCACCTGCAACAGGAGTAGCTTGCCCTAGCTCTACTTTAGTCTCTTCATTGATACAATTGATGATATTAACCTTATTTACAACAGCGTCTTTTACATCACTTATCTGATTGAAAGCAACTGTCTGCAACTCCATCGCCTTACGATGATAAGCGGCAACTTTGGCTGATCCGTATATTACGGGAATACAGATTTCAGCCATACGGATATCTGCGAAGGTCTTTAATATAACCTCATAGCCTATTCCGTTTATATCACCTTGTGTTATTCCTACTTTAATCATAGCTTTATATTTAGGCCTCTCAACTTCCATAAAGGAAGACTACACGAGGGTCATTTTTTTATTTTGCCTGATAGATTATTCTAAATTCTTTTTAGGAGCAGCTAAAGCATCCCCTTTTATTGTCGACAACATACCACAAGCCGCAAAAATATCTTCTCCTCGAGATGCACGAATCGTACTGGTTACTCCCTTTTTAGTCAAATAATCGCGGAATGCCTCCATTTTCTCTTTAGTAGAAGTTTTCAAGTCGACATTAGGTATCGCATGAAAGCGGATAAGATTTACCCTACATTCAATTCCCCTAAGTATCTGTGCCAACTCTTTTGCATGAATTAAAGAATCGTTGAAGTTGTCAAACATTATATATTCGAAAGACAATCGTCTCTGTTTTGTCCAATCGTATTGCCGCAATAAATCCATTACCCCTGTAATAGGAAATGCTTTTTCGGCAGGCATTATCGATAATCTTTGTTCTTTTTCAGGACTATGTATACTGATAGCCAGATGAGCGTTACTCTCGTCCAAGAAACGTTTCAACTTGGGTGTTACACCTGTTGTAGAAACCGTTATACGCTTCGGACTCCAAGCCATTCCATAATCAGCAGTCATTATCTCGAGTGTCTTTTTCAGTTCTTCATAATTATCCAAAGGCTCACCCATTCCCATAAAAACCACATTCGTTAAGCTCTCTGCCTCGCGAACAGAATAGAGCTGATTCAATATCTCGTTTGCTGTTAGATTTCCATTAAACCCTTGTTTTCCAGTCATGCAAAACAAGCAATTCATTTTACAACCAACCTGAGAAGACACACAAAGCGTTGCCCGATCGTCCTCAGGTATCATAACGGCTTCTATCAGCTTTTCTTTTTCCGTTCTGAATAAATATTTTACAGTACCATCTACAGATTGCTGAAATTCGAGAGAATTATACCGCCCTATATCATATTTCTCTGACAGCAAAGCTCTGTTTGCGACAGAGAGATTCGTCATTTCATCGATAGATGTTATCCTTTTTTTGTAAACCCAGTCTGCTATTTGTTTGGCAGAAAATCTGGGTAAACCACACTCACCCACTACACCATAGAAATCTTCCATAGTCATACCCAGTAAGTGCCTTTTATTTTCCATATTCTAGTATTTAGCTTTTAGCAAACAGCCCTTAGCAAATTGCTAAAGGCTATCGGCTAACAGCTTAATTTTATAATCTTTTCTTAATTGCTTCGCTTTCCTTTTCAAAACCCGGTTTATCGAGAAGAGCAAACATATTCTTCTTATACGCCTCTACTCCCGGCTGATCGAATGGATTTACGCCAAGAATATAACCGCTTATACCACATGCTTTTTCGAAGAAATAAAGTAACTGTCCGATACTATATTCATCCAGTTTAGGCAACTCTACTTTTATATTCGGAACACCTCCGTCAACGTGAGCAATCTGAGTACCCAACTCTGCCATCTTGTTTACAAAGTCTATTCTTTTACCTGCAAGGAAGTTCAACCCATCAAGGTTTTCCTCATCAGTCGGTACTGTCAAAGTTTCGTTTGGCTGAGCCACAGAAACAACAGTTTCGAAAATAGAACGCTCACCTTCCTGAATCCATTGACCCATCGAGTGAAGGTCGGCAGTAAAGTCTACAGCAGCATTAAATATACCTTTATTTTCTTTGCCTTCACTTTCTCCGTAAAGCTGCTTCCACCATTCTGCGATGTAGTGCAATTTAGGATTGAAGTTTGCAAGGATTTCTATCTTTTTGCCTTTTTTATACAGCTCATTACGAGTAACGGCATATATTTCAGCGATATTCTTCTCGAATGACACACTTGGTGCTGTTTCTTTCTCCATATAAACCGCACCCGCCACTAACTGACGAATATCAATACCAGCCAATGCTATCGGAAGTAACCCAACCGGAGTCAATACAGAGTAACGTCCTCCTACATTGTCAGGAATTACGTATTTCTTGTAACCTTCTTTTGTTGCCAACGTATACAAAGCTCCGCGAGCCGCATCTGTGATTGCAACAATACGGTTTTTAGCTTCTTCTTTACCTACAGCTTTTTCTAATTCTGCCTTCAGTATACGGAAAGCCAAAGCTGGTTCTGTAGTTGTTCCCGATTTGGAAATATTGATAATTCCAAAAGCTTTACCTTTCAGGTAGGCTAAAAGCTCAACTAAGTAATCTTCACCTATATTATTTCCTGCATACAAAATAACAGGATTTTCACGATCTTTCTGTAACCAGTCAAATGCATTTGATAAAGAATCGATAACTGCCCTTGATCCAAGATAGCTACCACCAATACCCACCAATACAATGACTTCACATTTGGCTTTCAACGCAGCTGCTGTATCTTCAATATCTTTCAATTCTGCATCTGTAATAGCAGATGGCAAATTGAGCCAGCCTAGAAAATCATTTCCTTTGCCTGACCCATCGTGAAGAGCCTCATTGCATTTTTTAGCAAGAGCTGCCTGACTGTTGATATCAGCTTGGCTTATAAAGCCTAATGTTTTGCTAATGTCTAATTTGATAACCTTATCCATATTGTTTCTTTATTTTAGTATCTGTTCTCTTAATGTTTTCACTTCTAAATGTGCAGGAGAATTTTCATACAATATACGATAAACCATATCTGCAACAGGAATATCCACATTATATTTTTCATTGATCTCTCTTACACACTTTGTGCCATAATAACCTTCCGCTATCATTTCCATCTCTACCTGAGCAGCTTTTACCGAATAACCCTTGCCAATCATTGCACCGAAGGTACGATTGCGGCTAAAGCTAGAATAACAAGTTACAAGAAGATCTCCTAAATAAGCAGAATCCTGTATCCTTCTTTCGATAGGAGAAACGATATCAACAAAGCGCTCCATCTCTGATATAGCATTGGAAACCAACACCGCCTGAAAATTATCGCCATACTTCAGCCCGTGGCAAATACCGGAAGCTATTGCATATACATTCTTCAGTACTGCGGCAAGTTCAATCCCCGCAACGTCATTCGACACCGAAGCCCGTACAAATCTATTATTGAAGACTTGAGCAATCGCATTTGCCTTCTGAATATCGGCACAAGCGATAGTAGGGTAAGTCAATCGTTCCAAAGCTATTTCCTCGGCATGACAAGGCCCTCCCACAATCGCCATATTTTGAGGCGATACATTATAGTATTGCTCCAGATAATCTGTCACAAGCAAATTTTCCGGAGGGACGATACCTTTAATCGCTGAAATAATAAATTTATTCGCCAAACTTGTATTCAACTTTTCAAGATGACTTTTCAAGAAAGGAGAAGGTACAGCAAGAACTATTGTATCCGAATCTTCCACTGCTTGTGTAATATCCGAATAAAATGTAATTCTATCCAGATTGAACTCAACATTTGAAAGATAAGAAGGATTATGTCCTGTTTTCTTAAAATCCTCTATTTGTTCAGGGCGGCGCATATACCAGTTTATATGCTTTTCGTGATTAAGCATAATTTTGGCAAGGGCTGTAGCCCATGTACCACCTCCAAATATTGTTATTTTACCGGGAAAACTCATTCATTCATACTTTAATTAGACACAAGGGGATTAGCTAAGCTTTTTCACCCATCCTTCTACTTCGTCCACAGAAGGTAGTGCTAAATCCAGTTTATATTTTTTATTGACTTCGCCTATATCTTGTCTTATCTTCTGTGAATTGACATCTTTCATGCTTTCGACAGTAAAATATCCTGCTTTTTGTAGTACAGGGACAAGATCTTCAGCTATTCCTAATTCTTTATATTTTGATACAACATCTTTCTTTGGTGCTTTTTCGGGACGCATCTGAGGGAAGAACATCACTTCTTGTATGCTTTCCTGACCGGTCATAAACATCACTAAACGATCCATACCGATACCGATACCACTTGTAGGAGGCATACCATACTCTAATGCACGCAAGAAATCCTGATCGATAAACATTGCCTCATCGTCTCCTTTTTCAGACAATTTGAGCTGATCTTCGAAACGAGCACGCTGATCAATCGGATCATTCAGCTCAGAATATGCATTCGCCAATTCCTTGCCATTAACCATCAGCTCGAAACGCTCTGTTAGTTCCGGATTATTGCGATGCTTCTTTGTAAGCGGAGACATCTCTACCGGATAGTCTATTATAAATGTAGGTTGTATATAGTTTCCTTCACACTTTTCACCGAAGATAGCATCTATCAACTTCCCTTTGCCCATAGTTGCATCTTGCTCTATATCTAACTGTTTACAAACATCACGTAGCTGATCTTCATCCATGCCACTAATGTCAAAACCTGTAAAATGTTTAATAGAGTCAATCATCGTAACACGAGGATATGGAGCCTTATAGTCTATCTCCTTATCGCCCATCTTCACCTTAGTTGTACCATGAACATCTGTACAGATCTTCTCCAACATCCTCTCGGTGAAGTCCATCATCCAGTTATAATCCTTATAGGCGGCATAGAATTCCATTACTGTAAATTCAGGATTATGCGTACGGTCCATACCTTCGTTGCGGAAATTACGAGAAAACTCATATACTCCATCAAACCCGCCTACAATAAGGCGTTTTAAATATAGCTCGTTTGCAATACGCAGATATAGAGGAATGTCTAGTGCATTATGATGTGTGATGAAAGGACGAGCTGTAGCTCCTCCGGGAATGCTTTGCAGCACAGGCGTATCAACTTCTATATATCCATGTCCATTAAGGAATTCACGCATAGAGTTGAACACTTTTGTTCTTTTAAGGAATACATCTTTAACGTTGTCGTTAACAACCAAATCAACATAGCGTTGACGATAACGTTGCTCAGGATCGGTAAAACCATCATAGGTAACACCATCTTTTACTTTTACGACAGGAAGAGGACGAAGCGATTTCCCCAAAACCGTTAATTCTTCGGCATGTACGGATATTTCGCCCATCTGAGTGCGAAAAACAAATCCTTTAACACCAACGAAATCGCCAATATCGAGCAATTTCTTGAAGACAGTGTTATAAAGCTCTTTATTTTCATCCGGACAAAGATCATCTCGAGAAATATAAACCTGTATACGTCCTTCCGAGTCTTGCAATTCCATAAAGGAAGCTTTACCCATAATACGACGCCCCATTATACGTCCGGCTAAAGACACATAACGCTTATCTGCATCATCCTGAAAGCTCTCTTTGATCTCTTTCGAATATGCATTTACCTCATACAATACAGCCGGATAGGGTTCTACTCCCAATGCTCTTAGTTCATCTAAACTTTGTCTGCGAATTATCTCCTGTTCGCTTAATTCCAATATATTCATTATTAATCTATCCTCAGATTTTTATTATTTTAATAATATTTTCGCACACGAATAACCCCGCAAAGTTAAGAAATATAATGGAAAACAAACATCTTATTTTTCACTTAAATTTGAGAGACAACACATTCCAATTCAAAATTTAACAAGGATATAAAAATCAAGAGACAAAACACGGGAAAAGAAAATTATATTTTGTTTCTTTATTCTTTCTAATTTTTACACATAAAAACCTGAAAGAATGTACAACAAAAAGATATTATTTTCTCTGCTTCTATTGTTCTGTGCCATATCGTTGACAAATACTGCATTTTCTCAAAACCGGAAAATTGTCATTTTAAAGCTAGATGATGTAACTGCAGGAGGCACAGAAGGAGTTGTTACCTCTCGTTGGCAACGTGTCGCAGATTATATAGAAAACAAAAAGATAAAAGCAGGTTTTGGTATAATTGGATTTTCTCTTGCCGAGGACAACCCGGCTTACTTCAAATGGATTACCGACCGTGCAGAAAGAGGTTTCATTGAATTCTGGAATCATGGTTATTATAACCGCACCAAAGGCGATACAATAGGCGAATTTGAAGGCACTTACGAGCAACAGTTCAAAGCTCTACAGTTGACAGACAGCCTTGCAAAAGCCAAACTCGGACTTCAGCTTCGGGTATGGGGGCCTCACTGGAGCAGTACAAACACGAACACAGATAAGGCCTTAGCTCAACTTCCTCAAATAAAAATGACATTAGGCAGTCCTATATCTCCCGTCTACTACAAAGGATATGTATTACCCAACACCCTAGATATGGAATACCCGGTACACAACCCGAATTATGATGAATTTCTTAAAGCTTATCGCGAAAAATCGAAAGATTTAAACTACTTCTACCTACAGGGGCATCCAAATAGTTGGAACGAAAACCAATGGCAAAATTTTGTAAAAATAGTAGAGTTTTTAGAATCGGAGAATGTAAAATTCGTCACCCCATCAGAATTTCTAGAAATAATAAAAGGTAAATAAACACTAGATAGGCTTAACCTCAAATTAACAAAGTTAAATACTTAATTATGTAAAAAACAATACCGATGGTAGTGTTTTTTGTACCTTTGCTCGCTCAAAAGATGGGAGGAATCACTCCTTAACAGTTAAATGCTTTTTAGATGTCAAAAACAGCTAACATTGATGAATTACAAAACAAAAAAATAAGTAAACTTCTTTGGCAGTACGCATTGCCGGCCATAGTAGGAACTATGGTGAATGCCTTGTATAATATTATTGACCGTATTTACATCGGACACGGGCCCAATCTGGGAGACCATGCCATTGGCGGACTTGGTATTGTTTTGCCGATAATGAATCTTACCGCCGCCGTGGGTATGCTTGTAGGTGCAGGTTCAGCCAGCCGTATTTCAATATGCTTGGGTAGCGGAGATAAAGAAACCGCAGAAAAGATAATAGGAAATTCGTTCCTTATGACTCTTTTATTCACAGGAGTACTTGTTACTACGTTATTTATTTTTCTCGATCCTATATTATTAAGAATTGGAGCCACAAAAGAAACGTTTCCGTATGCGAAAGAATTCTTACTCTATTACCTGCCCGGCAATATATTTCTGACCATGTGCTTCAATTTCAACAGCATGATGCGCGCTTCGGGCTATCCTCAGAAGGCAATGTATACAATGCTGATCGGCGTTATAGCCAACATTATAATAGCTCCAATTTTCATCTTCTGGTTCGAATGGGGAATAAAAGGAGCTGCGATAGCTACTATCATTTCAATGTTTATAGGGCTATGTTTTGTCATGTACCACTTCATGAACAAAAATAGCATGTTGCGTTTGCGCAGAAAACATATTGGCTTAAACAAAAAAATAGTATGGGCGGTGGCAAGCATAGGTATGTCTCCGTTTTTCATACAAGTTGCAGCGTCTATTGTCGTATTCTTCATCAACAATAATCTGAAAACCTACGGGGGAAACATTGCTATCGAAGCTTATGCCATAGCAAACACCCTGATAATGATTATCGTAATGATTATGGTCGGACTTACTCAGGGAATGCAGCCTATTGTAGGATACAATTATGGAGCCAAAAGAATACAGAGAGTTAAAGAAACCTTGTTTTACACAATAAAAGTCGGCGTGGCTATTGGCTGCATAGGTTTAGCTATAGGCGTGTTGTTGCCGGACATGATAGTTAAACCGTTCAATCCTTCGCCACCTTTAGCTGCCGAAACAGCAAAAGCCTTACGGATTGTAACAATTATGCTACCACTAGTCGGATTCCAGATTGTGGTTACAAATTTTTTCCAATGTATAGGTATGGCAGGAAAATCAATTCTATTGAGCCTTACCCGCCAGTTCCTATTATTATTACCAGCCTTGTTTATATTACCGCAGTTTTTCGGAGTAAACGGAGTATGGTATTCATTGCCAACAGCTGACTTTTCGGCAACTTTACTGACCGCAGCTTTGTTTATATGGCAGATAAATAAATTTAAGAAAATAGAATCCGCAGAGAGATTATAATATGATAGATCATTTGAACAAACAAAATATATTAGATCATTTCTCCATAACGGAGAATAACTTGCTTAAAGTAATAAACGAAGCTCTAGGTAAAGGTGCTGACTATGCCGACATATTTTTTGAGCACACTTTCAGCAACAGCATATCACTCCGTGATGGAGAAGTAAATCGTGCTGCCTCGAATATAGATTTTGGGGTAGGAATACGAGTTGTCTCGGGAGATCAGACAGGGTATGCTTATGTAGAAAATACCGAAATAGCAGAACTACTGAAAGCTGCAAAAACAGCCGCAGGAATAGCCTCTATACCATCAAAAGGAATAACTCCGATAGAGATAACAGAAAAACATTTCCGAAACCACTATAAAATAGAAAGGCCGTGGCTTGACATTTCTGTAGCAGACAAAAAATCATTTGTTCAAAAATTGAATGATCGAATTTTCGAGTTAGACGCTCGGGTCATCAAAGCGTCTGTCAGCCTGAACGATTCTACGTCTTATATTCTATTCTTTAACTCAGAGGGTATCCTTACCTGGGATTATCGCCCAATGAGCCTTATGTCTGGATCTTGTACAATGGAACAGGGTGGCAAGATAGAAAACGGATATGCTTCACGTGCCTACCGAAAAGGTTTTGAGTATTTAAACAATGATCTGATAGAGACTTTAGCAAAAGAAGCCGTTGCACAAACCTCTCTGATGTTTGAGGCCATAAAACCCAAAGGCGGTGAGATGCCTGTAGTGATGGGTGCAGGAAGTTCGGGAATCTTATTGCATGAAGCGATAGGCCATACATTCGAGGCGGACTTTAACAGAAAGAATATCTCTATATTTTCCGATCAACTTGGAAAACAAATCTGTTCATCCGACATAAATGTTGTGGATGACGGCACCATAGACAATGCCCGAGGCACAATCAATTTTGATGATGAAGGAGTGGAAACTCAAAAAACGTATATTGTGAAAGATGGTGTCTTGGAAAGCTATCTTCACGACCGAATAAGTGCCAAGCATTACAACGTATCACCAACAGGAAACGGACGAAGACAATCGTTCCGTTATGCTCCCCTACCCCGTATGCGGGTAACATATATGGAAAACGGAAGCATTCCCGAAGCTGACATTATAGCGTCAGTTAAACAAGGTGTATATGTAGATAATTTCACCAATGGACAGGTACAAATCGGAGCAGGAGATTTTACCTTTTTCGTAAAAACAGGTTATCTGATTGAGAACGGTAAACTTACTCAACCGATAAAAGATATAAACATCATTGGAAACGGAGCCAAAGTCCTCACCGACATTACAATGGTGGGCAATAATCTGAAGATAGATGAAGGCACATGGACTTGTGGAAAAGACGGACAGAGTGTACCTGTAGGACAAGGGCTACCTTCGGTTTTAGTACGCAAGCTGACTGTAGGTGGAGAATAATATCAGAAATTTACAGCATAAAAAAACAGGATCGATATTCACGAAGAAATCGATCCTGTTTTATTTTAAATATCAGCTACTGCAAATTATTCATTGATAATACTGAAAAGCTCTTCAGCCGCTTCACGTGGCCCTTCTTTGCTTTTACCATCAATCGCCAGAGAAGTATGCATCTCTCCTATTTTTGCATCACTTTCGTCTAAAGCCAAGAAGAATTTACGCACAAGCTTTTCGGCTTTATCTCTTTCTTGCACAGGGCCAAAAGGATTTGCGAAATAAGACTTAACAAGCCCTTTCTCGGTAGTTGTTCCTTTTGCCTTTCTTGCTCCGTCTTCAAAAACCTCTATTGCTTTATCGACATCCTCAAAGAAACTGATCTTTGTTTCCGATTCGGCATAATTATTAGCATATAGCATATAGTCAATCGTATACCCTCTCGATATAACCTCATAAGTAGATATCGGAATGGTTACTCGTGCATTTATTCTATCGGGGTTGGTGTAGATACCTCTATCAAGCTGAGCGAAAGCATAAGCAGGATCTAAGTCGTCGGTACGGACAAAGGCTCCTATCTCAGTTCCATATCCTTTTATCTGTCCATCAGCTTCAAATTGCAAATATCCCATATCATCGAATATTACACGCATGTGACGTATATATTTTTCGTTGAGCGTGCGGAAAGCTTCAAGACTTTCGGATTTACCGGCTCCACTATCTCCCATTATGATAATATTTGCTTCTTTACCATTCTTCAGAGCAATATTCACCATAGCCCCATGAATAGGCAGATTGCCTCTTTCCATTTGCTTGATATTATGCAGCGTAAGAAGCATCTTCTTCATATAACCAAAATAGTCGATATCATCGCAATAATTAGCATAACCGATCAATATATCATTCTTCTTATCCTTATGATAGAAAGTACGTTTTTCTTCATAGCCGTCAGGATATCCAAATACGTAAATCAAATCGGGTTTTTTACCTACATAATCATTGCCTTTAGCCAGCTCAAACAAGTTAGCAAGACCTAAACCATGACACATAAAATCTTTATGGAAATAGACAAAAGCTAACAAGTTACCAACTTTTGCAGGGTACAAAAACCACTCATCCTCATTCAGGATCAAATTAGCCAATGGATTTGTTTGATGTTCCTGGAAGATACCATCTCTGGTGTTCTTCTTCGTATATGAAATATAAGGAGGGTTGATAACTACTGTTCCTATAAATGGTATAGATGCAAGCCCCTTATACTCAATCGGGCAATTCCATTGCATATCGTTAAGCATCAAGCCTGCATTCGCCCCTGCGATAGTCTGACGGTATACGCTATGACTGTATCCCATTACGGTTTCTTCTGTACGTCTGTAGATAGATAGTATCAACTCATTAAGAAGTTGGTTTGCTTGCACAAATCGCACATTTTGAAGACCATCACCCATGCGATTGTTGTGAACAACAGTAACCCTTTCCAGCCTTCTCCAATAGTTATACAGCATTTCTATAAGTTCTATAAACAAGCCTTTATCCTTAAAGAATGGAGCAAATTTATTATTTACCACCAAAAGCTCATCTATTTCACATACAGTCAAAAGCTTCATAACCTCTATCAAAGACAAGGTTAGCTCTTCATCAGTTTTGAAATCTTTAATAAAATAATCGTAAATAATCTGGTTATCTTTCTTTATTCTGAAAATAAAGGATTCAACCACCCGATGAAACGCGTAACTACTTAAAATTTTCTGTCTGTTATCACAATACTTCAAAGAGAAATTGATGATAGCACGACCCCTGTTTAATGTAAATTCTTGCAGCATCTTTGTTATTAATTAGTTAATATATTAGTATCAAAATATTTTTATCCCTAAATCTTTTATCTTCTTTATTTTCTTTACACTCTTTTTCCGAAACAATAATGCGGCAATACATATACCGATTGCCAGAGAAAAGAGTAAAGAAGATGTCAATATAAAATTGTAAACCGTGTCATGCAATAAAAATGCTGTTTTTGCACCGGTCGTTCCCTCTTCATATATTCGTATACATCCCAGCATCGTCTTGTAGGCATATAAGCCCGGTATCATGGTTATACAAGCCGGCAATGTAAATACAACCGGAGGAGTGTGTATCTTATGAGCACAGTAGATACCCAAAAGCCCTATCACAACAGTGCCACTCAACGTAGCTGAGATCAAGCCAAAGTCGAAATACAACAACGTAAAACGAATAGCATGACCAAGCCCTCCCAGCAAACCGGCAACCAACAATCCCTTCTTTGGCGTTTCGAACAATAGTGCAAAGCCTATAGCAACAAAAAAACTAAGAAGAGCGTCTTTTAATATATCTATTAGCATAATCAAAAGTTATTTATTCCTATTATTGTCATACTAATAAACATCCCCACAGCGATACATAAAAGAATAAATCCGCCGAATGCTCCACGGGCTATACCTGTAGGAATATACCCTTCAAGCAAATCGATTATACTATTTATCAGAGGAACTCCCGGAATAAGAAACAATACAGAAGTAGCAATAGATGTTTGAGGCGAATAACCAAATCCAGATAAGATATTCAATCCTGATATGGTTGTTGTCACAAACGCTGAGCAGATTACAATAACCATCAGGTTAAACTTTCTCTTAATCATCTCCTGACGCACCGCAAGCCCGACAAAAGAGGCTACAAAAGCAAAAGCCCCATCTATTAAATTCCCTCCGGCCAGTAGGCATAACGATCCGCAAGCTATTCCAATAAACAGGCGAACAAGCCAAACGGAATAACGAGAGGTATCCTTCAACCTTTTTATACGCTGGTGCAACTCCTGCAAAGAAATCCGATCTTCGGCAAGTTCCCATGTCAGCAAACTGGTATTGGTGAGTATTCCAAAGTGTACCCCATGATGTATTATCTTTTTATTGGCCGTTACTATGTTTTCCTCATTACCCATATCGGTTACTGATACCGATACAGCAGTAAATGATATCAGCATTTCTACTTTATAGTTTGTCTTCTGTGCTATACGTTGTACATTCCTATTAATTCTTTCACAGTGGGCTCCCGATTCAAGCAACAGGGTACTGACCTCCAATATGATGTCTACAAATTCTTTCAACGACAACTCTTTGTCTGAACGTGTGTTTTCTACATCTGCACATCGATCATCAACATGCGAATAATCAAGAACGTTTGCGCGCATTTCTTTCTAAACTTTTTACGATTAAACATAAATGTAAAAAGCTCTTTTGAACTTCACAATGCTGCAATAAGAACACACCTGGATAATAACATCTCCTCCGACAAGAGGGATGAATGAAATTATTAGACATAACACTTTTATCGCGAAGCATTGTCAATCCGATTTAAGGCAGGTATCCTGGCTTTCACCATTTCTATTTTCCTTCCCATCTCTGCACGAAACAGTGGATTTTTAAATAGAAACTTTCGCGGTGATTACAGTTGCGCGACAGCTCAGGACTTTCACCTGATTCCCTATTCTCCTCAATATCTGAGGCACCTTAGCGGTTGAAGAATAATGATAAAGAACTTTCGGGAGGCAAAGGTATAGGAAAAAATAATAAATAGCACATCTTTTTTATTTTTTCCTATACAAAAAGATATAAAAGAAAACAAAAAGAGAAGAGTCTCAATCAATAAGCATTTTTGCATTAAATGTTTATTTTTATGCTTAAAAACATATAACTTTGTCACAGGTTTTGGTGTCATTTACTATATCCATAGAAAATGATGAAAAGGGAATCAGGTGAAAATCCTGGACAGACCCGCTGCTGTAAGCTCCTCCAAAGACTTTGAACAATACTCTATCCACTGTTCTTACACTGAATGGGAAGGATGCTCAAAGATAAAGTAAGTCAGAAGACCTGCCAAGACCATATAGTTGGAAGCTTTCGAGGAATAAAGCTGAAGATTTAGGATGGGATTTTTTCAAATAGAAAAAGCCTTCTCTATTTTATTTTTATTCTGTTACATTTATTTAAATACGTCTGTATTTATTTCTTATTCTATTCCACGTAAGCTCTGAAAATTGAGTACTTAGAAATTTATTTTATAATCAAATGGAAGCATATAAAAACTTTAAAGGCACACGGTGGCAAGAGGAAATCAATGTAAATGATTTTATACTCCAAAACTATAAAGAATACACAGGAGACGAATCTTTTCTACAAAACCCTACTGAAGCAACAATCAAGCTATGGGAAAAGTTAAGCACAATGTTTATTGAAGAAAAAGAGAAAGGCATATATGATGCCGAGACTCGAATACCTTCTCAAATTGATGCTTATGGACCCGGATATATAGACCAAGAGCTGGAAAAAATTGTAGGGGTTCAAACAGACAAACCGCTAAAAAGAGCAATATTCCCTAACGGAGGTCTCCGTATGGTGAAACAGAGTTTGGCCGAATATGGTTATAAACTCGACAAAGGGACAGAAGAAATATTCTCAAAATACAGACGCACACACAACGAAGGTGTATTCGCTGCTTATACCGACAGCATCCGCAGAGCCAGAAGCAATGGATTGTTAACGGGCCTACCCGATGCTTACGGACGTGGACGTATTATCGGCGATTACCGCAGAGTAGCTCTTTACGGTGTAGATCGATTAATCTCAGAGCGAGAAAAACGTTTCCAAGAATGTGACCCAATTGTGATGACAGACGATCTGATTCGTCTTCGTGAAGAGCTAAGTTCGCAAATAGAAGCATTACTAGCCTTGAAACGTATGGCTGCTTCGTATGGCTTCGACATTTCTCAACCGGCGAATACAGCCCAAGAAGCTATCCAATGGACATACTTTGGATACCTGGGTGCTATCAAAGACCAAAATGGTGCAGCGATGAGCCTCGGACGTGTAACTACTTTCCTCGATATATATATCGAAAGAGATTTACAAGCAGGCTTAATAACCGAGATAGACGCACAAGAGCTTATTGATCATTTTGTAATGAAGTTACGCATAGTCCGTTATCTTCGCACCAATGAATATAATGAACTATTTTCGGGAGATCCTGTATGGGTAACCGAATCGATCGGAGGTATGACAAACAACGGAAAGTCGATGGTTACGAAAAATAGCTACCGTATGCTTCATACACTATACAACCTAGGGCCTGCACCCGAACCTAATCTAACAATATTATGGAGCGACCGTTTACCCGAAAGCTGGAAGCATTATTGTGCCAAAGTTTCTATCGACACGTCATCACTCCAGTACGAGAATGACGACCTGATGCGTCCTCAACTAGGCGATGATTACGGTATCGCATGTTGTGTATCGCCGATGCGAATAGGGCACCAGATGCAATTCTTCGGGGCAAGAGCGAACTTACCAAAGGCTCTACTATATACAATCAACGGAGGTAAAGACGAAATAACCAAAGCGCAAGTATTACCAAAGCACTGGGTAGAAAAGGTATCAGGAGAGTATCTTGACTTTGAAGAAGTGTGGGAGAAATTTGACCGCACCTTAGATTGGGTTGCCGAAACTTACGTAAAGGCATTAAATATCATCCATTATATGCACGATAAATATTCATACGAGGCTTTAGAAATGGCTTTGCATGATGTTGATATCGTCCGGACACAAGCTTTCGGCGTTTCGGGGCTGTCCATTATCGCCGACTCTTTTGCTGCTATCAAGTATGGAAAAGTACGCATCGTAAGAAATGAAGAAGGTGACGCAGTCGACTATATTATAGAAAAAGATTACGTTCCGTTTGGAAACAACGACGACAAGACCGACAGGTTTGCTGTGGAAATAGTAGAAAAGTTCATGAGCAAAATCCGTAAACGTAAGATGTATAAAGATGCGATACCTACACAGTCGGTATTGACCATCACTTCAAATGTTGTTTACGGAAAGAAAACAGGAAACACCCCTGATGGACGACGTGGAGGAACACCTTTTGCTCCGGGAGCCAACCCTATGCATGGGCGTGATACCAGAGGAGCTGTAGCATCACTTTCATCTGTAGCGAAGCTTCCGTTTGCTCATGCAAATGATGGCATTTCATATACTTTCGCTATCACACCAAATACATTGGGTAAAAACAGAAAAGAAGAAGCTCAAAACCTCAGCGGACTTCTTGATGGCTACTTCTTACAAACAGGTCACCACCTCAACGTTAATGTATTTGACAGGAATCTGCTTATCGATGCGATGGAACATCCTGAAAAATATCCTCAGTTGACAATACGTGTATCAGGTTATGCTGTTAATTTCGTAAAACTTACAAAAGAGCAGCAATTGGATGTTATAAACAGAACGATTACTACATCATTCTGATACTCCGTTAATAAATAAAAAGTTGCTCCAAAACAAAAAAAACACTTTTGGGGCAACTTCACTTAGCTGGAAGAAAATAAATAATGAAAGGTTTAATTCATTCTTTCGAATCTTTTGGAACTAAAGACGGCCCGGGTATAAGATTTGTATTTTTTATGCAAGGCTGCCCTCTTCGTTGCCTCTATTGCCATAACCCAGACACATGGAATATGAACGATAAGAAGTACGAACTAGCTCCGGAAGAGGCTTTTGAAGAAGTAAAGAAGGTAAAAAACTTCATACGCAATGGGGGCATAACCATTTCGGGAGGAGAACCCCTGCTACAACCTCAGTTTATTATCGAACTATTTAAGATGTGTAAAAATGAAGGTTTACATACAGCTATAGACACATCAGGATATATATTAAATGATAAGGTAAAGGAAGTTTTAGAGCACACAGATCTTGTACTACTGGATATTAAACATATCAATCCTGATAAATATAAAAACCTCACAGCAAAACCTCTGGAGCCAACACTTCGCTTCATGCAGTACCTCACAGAAATTGAAAAACCTGCCTGGCTAAGATATGTGCTCGTTCCGGGCTTCACCGACGATGAAAAAGACCTGAATGACTGGGCAAAACAAGTTTCTGAATATAAAAATGTACAGCGAGTAGATATTCTACCTTTTCATCAAATGGGATTACATAAATGGGAGCAATTAACTGAAGACTACAAGCTTAAAGACATTGCACCTCCCGAACAGTCGGAAATAGAAAAGGCTGAAAATATTTTCCGAAATTATGGACTTAAGGTCTGACATATAGATTATTCATAAAGCATTTCTCTTTACAAAAACAAAAAAAGATCATCGATAAGAATATAAAATTTTATTTTTAGAAAACTTTTCAACAATAGCAAAATCACAACAAACTCATAAAAAGCTAATTAACAATAAACAGAGAAAACTTAAATCAGAAAACACTTAAATAAAATATCCAATCAAGTCTTTTATTAAGTAAAATCATATAACTTTGTTAACATATACGGTTCCGAATATAATCGGATGAAAAGGGAATCAGGTGAAAGACCTGAACTATCCCCGTAGCTGTAAATTTCAGAAAGGTAGTTGGACTCTCACACCACTGTCAACGAATACTGATGGGAAGGTTACCAACTGCGAAATAAGTCAGAAGACCTGCCGTATATACATTCTAGCTTTCGGGAGAAAAGCAGCAGAATTATACAACATATTAACTCCAAATAAGTCTGTGTACTTCCCTGCTCCTGTCAGTTATATTTTAATTGATACAATAAAAGTATAAACGATAACGAATATGATTCAGACAGTTGTAAAAAGAGACGGACGTATCGTCGGTTTTAATGAGGAAAAAATCATGGCAGCAGTTCGCAAAGCCATGCTACACACCGAACAAGGAGAAGATTCCACTTTAATCAGACGCATTACAGACTATGTATCCTGTCAGGGAAATGAGCAGATGACAGTGGAGCAAATACAAGACATGGTAGAAATGGAGTTGATGAAAAGCCCCCGCAAAGAGGTGGCAAAAAAATACATTGCCTATCGTGACAAACGCAGCATTGCCCGCAAAGCAAAAACGCGAGACATGTTTCTGGAAATTATAGATACTAAATCGAACGATATCACGCGAGAAAATGCAAACATGAACGCCGATACACCTGCCGGTATGATGATGAAGTTTGCTAGCGAAACCACTAAGCCTTTTGTTGATGATTATTTATTATTGCCGGAGGTAAAAGAAGCTGTTCGTCTCAACTATCTGCATATACACGACAAAGATTATTATCCGACTAAAAGTCTTACTTGCGTACAACATCCTTTAGATAAAATATTACAAAACGGTTTTTTTGCAGGACATGGAGAATCTCGTCCCGCAAAACGCATTGAGACTGCCAGTATGCTAGGTTGTATCTCTCTGGAAACAGCGCAAAATGAGATGCATGGCGGACAGGCTATTCCTGCTTTCGATTTTTATTTAGCTCCATTTGTACGTAAGAGCTTTATTGAAGAAATAAAAGTTCTCGAACAAGCTACAGGAATAGAATACAAACATTTGTACGAAACAGAAATAGAAGATTATATCCCTTGTTCAGTCAAAGATTTAGCAGGAGACAAACGAATTATACAGCATGCTATAAACAGAACAGTGAGCAGAGTTCACCAATCGATGGAGGCCTTTATTCACAATATGAACACAATCCATTCTCGTGGAGGAAATCAGGTCGTATTCAGTTCGGTCAATTACGGAACGGACACCTCCGCTGAAGGGCGCTGTATTATTCGCGAATTACTCCACAGTACATACGAAGGAGTAGGAAGTGGCGTAACGGCTATTTTCCCTATACAAATATGGAAAAAGAAGCGAGGCGTAAACTATTTGCCGGACGACAAAAACTATGATCTTTATATACTAGCAAGCAAGGTGAGTGCCCGCCGTTTCTTCCCTAACTTTTTGAATCTGGATGCGACATTCAATCAACATGAAGACTGGAAAGCAGACAATCCTCGCCGATTTGAATACGAAGTAGCTACAATGGGTTGTCGGACACGCGTATTCGAAAATCGCTTTGGGAAAAAGACATCTATCGGACGGGGGAATCTCTCTTTCTCCACTATCAATCTTGTACGCATTGCCTTAGAATGCAGAAATATAGAAAATGAAAAAGAAAGAATAGATTGCTTCTACAGCAAACTAAACCAGATACTCGACCTGACCGCATTACAATTGCATCGCAGGTTCGAATTTCAGAAAACTGCCGCTCCCAAACAATTTCCATTACTAATGTCTGTATTATGGGAAGGATGCGAGCAGGTAAAAGATGAGAACACGATAGAGAAGGTAATTAATCAAGGCACATTGGGCATTGGTTTTATAGGACTTGCCGAAGCTCTTGTTGCACTTGTAGGTAAACATCATGGAGAAGATGAGCAAGCTCAAAAACTCGGACTGGAGATAGTAACTTATATGAAAGATCGAGTAAATGAATTCTCAGAAAAATATCAGCATAATTACAGTGTACTTGCAACTCCTGCCGAAGGGCTCGCCGGACGTTTTACACGTCGAGACAAAAAAGACTTTGGGCTAATCAAGGGCATAACCGATCGTGAATATTACACCAATTCCAATCACGTACCCGTATATTACCAATGCAGTGCACATAAGAAAGCAAAGACAGAAGCTCCTTATCATGACCTAACTCGAGGAGGACATATCTTTTATGTAGAGATAGACGGTGATGCCACACACAACCCCGATGCTATATTGACAGTAGTAGATATGATGGATAAATATAATATGGGGTATGCATCAGTCAATCACAATCGCAATCGTTGTTTGAAATGCGGCTATGAAAATTCGGATACAAAGCTCACCCGATGCCCAAAATGCGGTAGCGACGAAATAGATCGCCTGCAACGCATAACAGGTTACCTGGTAGGGACAACAGACCGATGGAACAGCGCAAAACTGGCAGAGTTAAACGACCGCATTATTCATGAATAAGCTATCAATACTAAATATTATACATGACACCACCGTAGATGGTCCCGGATTCAGAACGGCCATCTACGCTGCGGGTTGTGCACACAGATGTCCGGGATGCCATAACCCACAATCGTGGGATATAAAAAATGGCACACCACACACCATTGATCAGCTATTAGAGATAATAAAAGAAGATGAATTTGCAAACGTTACTTTTTCGGGTGGAGATCCCCTGTTTCAAGTAGAAGGTTTCACACAGCTTGCACAACGAATAAAAGCAGAAACAGACAAAAACATCTGGTGCTATACCGGATTTTTGTATGAAAACATTCTAAAATCGGAAAGGCTTTCTCAAATTCTTCCTTTTATCGATTTTTTGGTAGACGGCAGATATATTGAAGCACTGCAAAGCGAAGAGCTACGATTCAGAGGCAGCAGCAATCAAAGAATCATAAATGTGCAAACTTTGGATGAATACGGGGATTCACCTCAACGATAAGAGCTTTCAAAAAAAAGTGATAAAATAACACATTCTTGAATAAAATCCATACCAATTTTTAAAATAAATATAATAAATTTATGCGATAAAAAAAGATTTACTAAAACTTAGATTAAAGTTAACCACTAAACATATCTCAATCTCAATAAATGTAAGTCTATGATGAATAAAGAGGTTGTAAACAACTTGGTGTATAGAATCAAATCTGCACTTCCCGAAAATGTCAAAATAGCCCATTACCTGATGGATTTGTTATCGTTAGGCCGAGAAGCTGTATATCGCAGACTAAGAGGAGAGATAACATTCAATCTGGATGAGCTTATACTAATATCCAAAGACTTGGACATATCTTTAGATAGTATTGTAAATCCTGAAAAAATGGAAAAATATGGCATTTTGTTTGAAACAAAAATGCTGATAAAAGATACTTCTTTAAAACATCTTATGGAGAACCTCAAACAGACATTAAATGGACATGTCGAATTGTGCAAACTCGCAAACAGACACCCTGAAGCTAAAATGTCTATCGCAACAAACACGATGCCCTATCAGTTTTTTCTCAATTACAGAAATCTGGCGAGAATTCCATCTTACAAATGGTTGTATCAAACTCAACCAGTTGAAAATATGATGTCCTTTAGTGACTATAAGGTATCGGATGAAATAATCAGCCTTGCTCATGAATTTGTAAAAGAATATAATACCATTGACTCTGATTTTATATTTGATCCCAACACCTTTAATTCTATAGTTGAAGACATTGTTTTTCTTTACAAATTAAATTTAATAACTAACGAAGAGGTCAACTTATTGAAAGAAGAATTTTTGAACTTGATTGACGACCTCGAAATAAAAACTGCTTCGGGTAAATTTAGCCCAACCTCAAAAATATCGGTTTATATATCTAATATTAGCATAGATACAACTTACACATTTCTAGAATGGGATAATAATCAGGTTACACATTTCCGCATATATGGCCTTTGCAGTATAAACACTGAAGATCCGACTATATGTAAAGTACATAAAACTTGGATTAATTCATTAAAACGATACTCTACATTAATAACACGCAGTGCGGATTTAGTTCGAATCGAATATTTTAACAAGCAAAGAGAATTTATAATGCAAAAATTATAACTATTTCCTATACCGCATTTTCAATAACAGGCACGGTTAAACTTTTTCCTTAATTTGTGCTGACATACCTTATCACACTTTATAGAAAAACACGAATAAAGACACAGAATAAACACTGTTGTCGAATCAGCCTATTGTCTAATACAGATTAATATTTCACTTTTACACTTCGTTTTTTCAATCTTATCATATAAACTGTTTCCACCCATAACTGTCTAAAAAATAGGACAAACGATATTCATTCGTTATATCGAATACAGAAAAGTTTAGACTTAAGGGCTCTACAAATATACTTATGCAAGGCCATGGGCTGAACAATAAACTCTCTAATATTAAGTCCATAAAAGAGCTTTTTCTTTTATAAAAAGTATATCTACGAAGTAGAAAATATAATATATGCAACAAAACAATAAAGCTATAAAAAGACTAGTTACATTAATAAAATTGGCAATTCCTGACAATGTCAAGATTTTATATTACTTAATGAATTTGCTTTCCTTGGGAAGAGAAGCTGTATATCGCAGATTGAGAGGAGAAGTAATGTTCAATATGGATGAACTCATTAAAATATCTAACGACCTAAACATTTCATTGGATGACATTATCAATCATCAGAAAAAAGACGCTAAGAATGCATCTTTTGAAACAAAGATGATTATAAGTGATAACCTTGAAAATACACTCAAAAAAGTTGCGGAATCATATATAGAACTTCATAAAGTAGCACGGCAGTCAACAAATGCAAAACTTATCATTGCCTCCAACATGATCCCTTTTCAGCTTTTTCTGGAATATAAAACTTTAGCGAAAGTCGCATCTTACAAATGGCTATACCAAACAAAAGCAATAGAACATAAACTGCCTTTTTCGGAGTATAAAATTTCGGATGAAATTGCGAACCTGGTTCATGAATTTATAAAAGAGAGTAAGACTATTGATACTGAATACATCTTCGACTGCAATACTTTTACTTCATACATTAAGGATATAGTTTTCTTCTCCAAGCTTAAATTGATAACAAAACCGGAAGTCATACTACTAAAAAAAGACCTCCTCGACTTAATAAACAATCTCGAAACAAAAGCTGCGAAAGGCAGTTTGGGTACATCATCAAAGATATCTGTTTATATCTCGAGCATCAATATAGAATCTTCTTGTTCTTTAATCAAGTCAGACAATAGTCAAATAGCTCATTTTAGAATTTATGGGATAGGTGGTATTACGAGCTTCGACTCCCAACTACTGGAAGTTCATCAAATCTGGATTGAATCGATGAAACGATATTCTATTCTTATAACGGGAAGTGCCGATCTAATAAGAAAAGAATATTTTAATGAACAAAGAAAAGCAGTCGAAATAATGTTGGGAGAGGGTACAACTTCTGACGATTAAAAATTTAACAACTACAAGTTTACCTGCAATTCAATGTATATTCAACTTTTTTTTCACGTCAATACATCGAATATCCTCCCTAACCTTATCAACAAGCTCTAAAATAGATACATTATTAACAGCGATGTCGATATAGCTTATTGTTTACACAAAATAAATCTCTCAATTTTGTCAAAAATTCCCGAACAGACAAACAGCATGAAGGTAATATAAAGATATAAGATAAAAATATCGTAGCACATATATCTAGACATATCATTAAGACGAATTACTCTATCACCCTAATTATAAATAAGTTTTGCATTTGTAACTATCGTTACCTGAGGTATTATTTATGCTGTCCTGTTTTTTACAAAACAAAATATGATTGTAGCACAAATTAATAGAAATAAACTAAAAGAGAACTCATGAATCGAAACAAATCAGTAACAACATTTCTCGTTTTTATAATGTTGTTCTTGCCCTTATCTACACTACAAGCGCAAGTCTCAATCGGCTCGGGTGAAGAGCCTATATCCGGATCTATCTTACAACTAAAAGAGAAAGATGCGGTGACCGATGCCAGCTCTAATGCGCATAGGGGTTTAGCCTTACCACGAGTAACCTTATCAGAAAAAAAAGCTCTTTATCCCATGTTCTTGGCAGACCCGGATGATCCGGCTTCGGGACCGAATACTGCCTATAGCGGAGCAGCCAATAAGGAGGCTTTAGATAAGGCTCATACGGGCTTGATCGTTTACAACCTGACAGAGAATGATGATAAAGAATTATGCTTAGGTTTAAATCAGTGGGATGGAGAGCAATGGAATTGTTTCCAGAGCAAAATGGGAAATGCTAAGTTCGATGCGGTGAATTGTTCCGATATAGAGATTAATGGAGTCTACGTGGAAGGCACACCTACTACTTCAGCTAATTATCTAAGTATAAATCTGAATGTAACAAAAGTAGGAGCTTTCTCTATTACTATAACTACCGGGAATGGCTACAGTTTTTATCAGTCGGGGGTTGCATTGAGTATTGGGAAGATGACTGTGAATATCCCGTGTCAGGGCACTCCTGTGAATGCGCAAACGGATAAACTTTCCTTTAATGGCATAGGGCTTATTCCGGGCTGTGAACCTCAAATAGAAGTATCTTCTGCTATAGCAAATTACTCTCTAAACTGCTCCAGCATAGTGGTAAACGGAAGATACCTGAAAGGAACACCTTTAACAGCTTCAAATACGATAGCTTTAAACGTAACCGTGACCACTGCCGGTTCATATAACATCAATACTCCTTTGACGAATGGTATCCGTTTTTCTGCCAGTGGTGATTTAACTATCGGGACACACACTATCACTCTTATTGGTTCGGGGACACCTACCGTCAATTCTGATTTCCCGATAACGATTAATGCAAATACGCCACAGGGGAATAACACCTGTAATACAACAATACCTTTGACTTTGCCGGCTATGACTTATGCCGTTATTGGCTCGGGAAGTACTTATTCTTGGAACTCTACTGCCAGGAGCCAGGCATTGACCAATGGAGGTATAAGTTTTGGACCTAATGGAATTGTAAAAATAGTAAGTTTCACCGAATTATGGAGTACCTCAACTGTAAATACAGCTGCGAAGTATCTTAATGATGGTTATAGCAATGGTACTATGCCCGATGTTGTATTGTACTTTGCTTACGGTGCTGCCCCTACGACAGCTCTCACTACGGCGTTAAGGGATTACATTAATAAAGGTGGCTGTGTAATTTATGGGTCGGCTGATGGGACTAGTAGCGATGTGAATACGCTTATGAGCGGATTGTTTGGTATAAGCCCCGCTATTGCTCAATCCGGAGGGCAAACAGACGACGATGTATATGTGATATCAAACTTACCAAGTGATCCTGTTATTAATGGTCCTTTTGGAAATCTTTCGGACAGGCATTGGGGGGAAGATAATGGGACAACCGGCTCTGTGATAATGACCGAGCTACCTCCTAACTCTGTGCAAATTTGTACGGCGCGTTCTGCATCCAAAACGTTACAAGATCCACAATACTCGATCGTATGGTATAACGACAGCAAGAACTTTCTTTATTTCGGAGACAGTGTAGGTTCTTCCACAACTGATAACAGTACAGGCGCTTATCCGTCAAGATATAACAGCCAGGGATTACCATTGTCGAAAAATTATGGACCGGGCACAGCGTGGAATCAGTTTATATATAACTCTGCTTTGGAGCTCAATGCTGTGGCCTGGGCTTTGAAGAAGGCTGCAATCAGTGGAATTAATCCTCACTAAATAAAAGATAACTCAAGGGGATTGGCTTAACTAGTTATTAAATTAAAGATAGTAATCTCTAGAGCTTTTGGGACTTTTCAATCTTAGGCAGGCTTTCCTAAAAAGGCCTGATTAACAAAGCTATGCGTAGGAAAGGGAGATCTCTGTATCTCCCTTTTTAATAAAAACCGGTTAGGAATAAATAAACGGGTAAAATTTATATTAAACATTTTATTGTCGAAAGAAGATTATATGCCAAACCTTAACAATTTTAGAAATATTCATATCGGAAAGTTAATTCAAAAACGCATGTCGGAATGCAATGTGGATATTGACCGGGCATGTAATTTCCTGAAAGTATCAGAGGAAGACATTAAAGATATGTTTGATCGAAAGTCTTTAGAGAGTGAACTCTTATTGCATTGGAGTAAATTGCTGGAATATGATTTTTTTCGAATCTATAGTCAACATCTTATTCTTTATGCTCCGCAGGATATCAATAAAACAAATAGGGAAAAGAACACATCTCTACCTGTATTTAAGAAGAACATCTATACTCACGAGGTAATTATGTACCTACTAGAACTAATAGAAAGTGGGCGCAAAAACAAACGTGACGTACAGCAAGAATACAATATTCCTTCAACAACAATTAACCGCTGGATGAGAAAATATGGAAATAACACAAACAAACCGAATGGAGAGGAAGAAAAAACAAAAATTGAACAACAAAGAGAATAGACCCTTATACCATAAGATATATGCCGACATGATTCGTGATAAGTATCCCGATAGGGAGGCGAATTGCATCAATTACTTAAATAAAAGGAATTGGACTGCTTTAGACGTAATACGGGTTAATATGATTTTATTCTCAAATAAACAAGGGCGCAAAGAAATACTTTTGGGACAACGTCACCGTGCTTACGACCAAAAAAGTATAAAGCAAATACTCCAAGATCAGAAAGAGAACATGCTAAATAACAAAGAACTAGCCACAAAATACAAACTTAGTCGCAATACTGTCGCCAAGTGGAAAAAACTGTTCGGAGAAGAAGTAAGCGAGTAGACAGCCATTCTTTTCTCAAACCGATTTCTTGACGTTTTAAACCTTATTTATTAATATTGCCTTGTTATTAATATCAACATGCTGCTAAAATGAAAATAAAAAAAATAACAGAGGGGAAAGACCGGTTTATGAACCTGCTGCTATTGGGGGATGAACAGGAAAGCATGATCTACAGATATTTAGAAAGAGGAGAACTATTTGCTTTATACGACACTGATCTAAAAACCGTTAGTGTCGTTACTCAAGAAGACGAGAATACTTTCGAAATCAAAAATATTGCAACTTACCAAAAAGAACAAGGGAAAGGATACGGGAGTTTAATGATGATATATATAATTGAAAACTATAAAGATAAATGTGACATATTATTGGTTGGTACAGGCGACGATCCTACTATATTGTCATTTTACAAAAAATTTGGCTTTGTATATTCACACACCGTAAAAAACTTTTTCATAGACAATTACGACCATCAAATATTTGAAAATGGCAAGCAACTAATAGACATGGTTTATCTAAAGAATGAAATAAAAAAATCCTGACAGATTTCTCTATCAGGATTGCTGTGCACCCTTAACAGTTCTATTCTCAAACCTGTATTTTGGAATTTGATCGCTTTATTGCCTTTTGTCACATAAAGGAACAATATCCCGTAAGGTTTTTAGATAGTGGATAAATTCAAGAGTATCTTTATGCGTGCTAATTATAGCATCAGACTGACATTGTATAAATAGAACGACATAGTTATATAAAAATTCATCCAATAGTTTAGCAAAGTCTTTAGGAGAAATGTCTTCTTTAAAGAATGTATACATCGGTTCCAGATTTATATCCCCTCTTTCTAATTTTTCCATAAATGTTTGTATTAGGCTTACTGCACTTTTGTAAGGGTTGCTATATTTGAGTTTGTATAATTCACAATTGCAAAGTAAATGGCACAGCGTCTTATATCCTATTAATTGAGACAATAAGATATCAGAAACACAAATAATATATTAATATCCTAACTGTTAAAATATTATCCTCACAAATAAATTATTATTTGCTCTAAATGCTTATTTTTGCATATAAACAAATTCACAAATAGAAAGACATGGAAGAAACAAGCATAAAAAAGAGCAATCATGGTCCAAACGTCCGCCGATGGAGAGAATGGCGAAATATTAATCAAGATGTTCTGGCAGAGCAAATAGGAGTATCACAAGCTACTCTTTCGAGCTATGAGAAAAAGGATAAGCTCGAACAGGATATTTTAGAAAAGATTGCTAAGGTTTTGGATATTCCTGTTGAAGCTATTACTGAGCTTGAACAAGGAGCTTCCATCAATATTGTAAATGCTTATGATAATTCAGGTTCTATAAACTACTCCCCGACATTTAACCCGTTAGATAAAATAGTTGAGCTTTACGATGAAAAGATCGCTTTATACGAAAGAATGTTGAAGGATAAAGAAGAGGCTATTTCTTTGTTGCATGAGGTGTTGAAGGAGAGGAAGTAATAATTCTTAGAGTATATAATATCAATGAAGACAGAACTCTTTACGGTTTCGAGAATTTTCACAGAAGCATTATATAGAATCCCAGATTATCAAAGAGGATACTCGTGGGGGATAGATCAGTTAAATGATTTTTGGTTAGACCTTGAACAAATTCAAGAAAATTCTAAACATTATCTCGGTGTACTCACATTGGAAGAAGTAGATGAAGAAAAGTGGAGCAATTGGGAAGAAGATTCCTGGATAATAAAATCTCGAAATTTCAAACCATACTATGTTGTTGATGGACAGCAACGTTTAACAACTATTGTTCTTTTAATCATAGCAATATTAGAACATAAAAATGTGAAATATCTCAACTATAGCAATAAAGAAGATATTAGAAGAAAATATATTTTTGATTCAAAGCCAGAAGAGATATCAAGGTCTTATATATTCGGTTATGAAAAAGATAATCCAAGCTATGAGTTTCTTAAGACAGATATCTTTTGCGAAAAGTCAGACATACATCACCCTAAAGAAGAAACTATTTATACAAAGAATTTATTTTCAGCTAAACATTTTTTTTCTAGTAAAATATTAGAGATGACTGAAAATGAAGTCAATGTTATATTTACAAAAGCAACTCAACAATTTGTATTCAATGCTTATGAGATATCGAGTGATATAGATGTTTTTGTGACTTTTGAAACAATGAATAACAGAGGAAAGCCACTAACTACCTTAGAGTTACTCAAGAACAGACTTATCTTTATCTCTACTAAATTATCATCAGACTCAAAAAAAGATAATAAATTAAGAAGAGTCATAAATGATGCTTGGAAGACTGCATACCATTATTTAGGAAAAAATCCAAAAGTTAGAATTGGTGATGATGAATTTTTAAGGATCTTTTTATCTTGTTTTTATTTAGATAGAATAGATAAAATACCAGATGATGAAAATGAGAATACTATTGAGGCAATAAACAGGTTTGAAATGTTTATGCGAAATTATAATCGTTTTTTGTTAAATGAATTATTTTCTCAGAAAAGAATATATGGAAGTAATCAAAAAGTACTAAAACTTCAATTACCTGAAATTTCAGAACCTTTTATCTATGATTTTTCAACTCAATTAAAAGAATCAATTGAATTGTATTACTATTTATCAACACCAATAGACTCTAATTTTAGTTTGGAAGAAAAGATAATATTAGAAAGAATTAATAGATTATGTAATAATAAACCAACCTTATCTATATTTTCGATATTCCAAAAAGAAAAAGATTTGAACCTGAGAATACGTTTACTAAATGAATTTGAAAAATTCTATTTTGTTCAATCCTTTTTTTCATCCTTATATGAAATTCATAGAGGCGAATTTTCAAACCATTGTATATCCGAGCATATGGATGCAAAAAAATTACTTGAAAAAATAAAAAAAATAATTGAAAGTTTTTTCTTAAAGAATGATTTCGCTGATATTCTGAGCGATAGACTAAAAGATGGGGGTTATTACAGAATGCCTTTTATAAAATACCTCTTATTTGAATATGAAATGTATCTTCAGTCTATGTCAAAAACTGAGAGAGTAAAGATTGAATGGAATTCTTTTATAAACGAAAATTATGAAAAAGATTACTTCTCAGTAGAACATATTTATCCCCAAACTGCTAAAGAGAAATATTGGATTGAGAGATTTTCAGAATATTCACCCCTGCAAAAAAAGATTTTAAAAAATTCATTAGGAAATCTACTAGCTCTCTCAAGGCCAAAGAATTCATCATTAGGCAATAAGCCTTTCCCTATGAAAAGAGATGCAAATATGACAGGGTATAGATTTGGTTCTTACAGTGAAAATGAAGTCGCTTTAAATGAGGAATGGACAGCTAACGAAATTCTTGAAAGAGGGATAAAAATGCTTGATTTTTTTGAAAAAAGATGGAATTTAAAAATTGGAGATAGAGAGAAGAAAATTAAAGCTTTGGGGCTATCATTTTTAACAAAAAATAAATAAGGTATTTCTTCTCCCCTAAATAGTAAAAGCCTGACAGATTTCTCTATCAGGTTTTCTTTGTACCCTTAACCGTTCTGTTCTCGAACCAATTTCTTGAAGATTTAGACTTGATTTATGAGTTGAGGGATAGGATTCCGAGGCCGCAGAAAATAGAATATATTACATTTGTAATACCTTCAAATATAAAAACTATGAAGTTGTTAAATAATAATATTACTTTTTTAGAATGGGATATACTTCCTATCTCCGAAAAACGAGAGATTTGGAACCATTATTGGAATCCATACGAACCCCAAATAGGAGCTTTTACAAAAAGAGAAATAGTTGATAATCTTATTAAATCGATTCCTATAAATGCGCTGCAATGTGGGATAAAAAGTTTTGGCTGGGGAGTTTACATGCTGTTTATTATTGTTGATAATTCAAAAATAAGAGTTCCAAAACAATTTTCAGACTTATCTGTCAATAAAGGGGTTATTAAAGATTGGGTAAATAAAGATGAAGCTAAAATAACATTCAATTAGGAGGGACGTTGATAACTAACATGAACGAGAAAATCGTTATCGGATAAGTCTAAGAACCTATATTATATATTGCCCTATAAAACACAAACCAAAAATTTTGTACTTGATTAATATCTTATAAAAAAACAAATTGCGAGACAAAAAATAAAAAAGCGGAGATAGTTTTTCAACTTTCTCCGCCTGAGTACCCAGAGCCGGTACAATACCTATCAAATAAAGTAAATTAAAAACAAATAAAATTCTATATATCAGTATTTTATATTTATTGATATTTTAGCTAATTATGGCTATTTTCTTATTTTTTTCAACTTTTTGTCCCTATTTTGTCCCCCGATTAAAATCTTTTATTACCTTTGAAACCAAGCACTAGAAGCGTATAATAAACACAGAAAAAGGCAATAAAACAAATAATATGAGAAAAGGGACAAAAAAGAACAATGTTACGTTAAGGGAGAAAGCCTTATCGAATGGCAATATATCCCTTTATTTGGATATTTATCGGGATGGTGTAAGGGTTAAGGAATACCTTAAACTCTACATTGTGGATAAACCAAAGAACACTTTTGAAAGACAACAGAATAAAGAAACACTCCAATTAGCAGAAGAAATAAGAACAGCTAGAGAGACAGAATTAAATCATTCTGCTTTTGGCTTAGTAAGTCCGGTAAAGAAAAGAATTAATTTCCTTGAATTCTTTCAAAACTATGTAGATACTTATACAAAGAAAGATTTGAGAATGATGCAAGGCAGTTTACAGCGGTTTAAGAACTTCTTAGCTGAATCATACCCGACAATGAAGAATTATATTAAACCTGAGCAGATGGATAAAGATATGATGGTTAAATTTGTCGAATATCTGCAAAACCGTTCGATTGGAGAGGGTGCAAGAGGATATTTCCAGCGTTTTAAAAAAGTTGTCAAATATGCCACTGAAAAAGATATATTCCATAAAAATCCGACTAATGGTGTTTCTTGTATTGTCGATGATACTGCTTTGACTAAGGATGTACTGACATTGGAAGAAATACAAGAGCTTGCGAAAACACCATATCAGAATGGAGATATAAAGAAAGCTTTCCTATTCTGTCTATATGCAGGTTTAAGATATTGCGATGTGGTAGATCTGAAATATAGCAATGTGGATTATTCAGGCAAAAGAATAAAATTCGAACAAGCTAAAACGAAAGGACATTCAAAAAACTCTATTGTTATCATTCCTCTTAGTCAAACCTTATTCAGTCTTATTGGAGAGAAGCCAACGAAAGATGATTATATATTCAAATTGCCGAGTCATACAGGGTGTTTAAAAGCTCTTAGAACATGGGTCGCGCGTGCAGGGATAGACAAACACATAACATGGCATTGTGCCCGACACTCTTTTGCTGTTAATCTTTTAGGTGAATGCCAGACTGATATAAAAACCGTTGCATCACTTTTAGGGCATAGCGGATTGAAACACACCGAGAAATATACTCGTGCGGTAGATTCATTAAAAGAAAAAGCCGTAAATTCATTGCCTGAAATTAGTTTAGAATAATTAGATGAAAATTCAGTTAGTTCCATTTTGGAACATACTGCTTCCGACGGAAAAATATACAATAGAAATAATTAGTAAACTTACCCAATGGCTGTTTTCAATAAACATCTTGAACTTAAAGGGATTGCTGATATAAAAGATTTCTTCATAAAGAAGGGCATTTTATCTGAATATAAAAGGAATGATTTGTATGTACGGCAAGGAGAAGCTCATAATCATGTAGGCTTCATTTTGAAAGGTGGGTTTAGGTATTTGGGATATACTTCGGATGGAAAAGATCAAATTGTAGGTTATAGTTTTGAGAATGATTTTGTTGTTGATTATGGCTCTTTCCAGATAAAAAAGACATCTACAGTTGATGCCCAAGCAATTAAAGATTCCACGGTCTTAAACCTTACACATAATGAGCTCAATATTTTTTACGATCATTTTCACAATAAAAATCTTCGAGCAGAACTAGCCGAAACTTTATTGGAGGATATCTACAGCAGATTAGTTTCGTTATATTGCGATTCACCAAAAGAACGCTATTTGAAACTGATAGAGCGTTATCCCGAAATTTTGAATTTAGTCAGTTTAAGAGAAATAGCCTCATTTATAAAAATTACGCCGGAGACTTTGAGCCGAATTCGAAAAAATGTTATTCACGAACAAACCTTGATTTGAATCAAGGGTATTTTCATTCCATTGGTCTATTTTTGTATAATTTTTAACGAGAAACAAAATGAAAACAAAATTAGCCTTATTGACAGTGATCGTATTACTTCTTTCATCATGTAATGATGATAGTTCAAGCCCAACTCCCGAACCTATTAAGCCGACAATATATGAATATGCATATACAGGGAAGCATGAAATAAAAGATTTTAACGTATATGTTGGACCTAAAGGGGAAAAGCAAGGTGTAGGCAACGAGTTTATAAGTGATTTTTGGAAACATTCCATTGGAGAAAGCCCTTGCGACACATTAGTTATTGATCTGGTGAAGGACAGTCTGTATCTTAAGTATAATAAGACAGTTCGTGATTTTCCTTTAAAATTATCTAATGATACCTTGTGGTATACAGGCAATCAATATTGGGGTGTATTTCTTAATGAAGAAGATTTTTTGATAAATAAGGCCTTCTATTTCATTAACCATAAAGGAAAAGAAATAGAAGGCAGTGACTTATGGAGTGGTGGACATAGCGGAAATTGGCAGGCTTATGAAATAGCAAAAATAGACAGATTCTTTTATGACAACTCAACCTTTCAGTCTTTGTCTGATATGGTTGCGGAATCCGATACTATAGCATGGCTTACTCAATATTATGAATTTAAATTGGTGAAAAAGCATTAGATATATTTATAGATTAGATTGATGGTGAAATAATAATAGCTCCATAACTTACTTGGGATCAAATGGAGTTGTGTCCATATATTGTCCAGAGACAGTTCCATGTATCGCATTTGAATTGTCAAAAATACTGGTTTCAGAAGAAGAAATGACTGTAATAAAAAAGCTATCGGGTTTGTCAAGGATAAAAGAGAATGATTAGGTAAATACCAATAAATGACCATTTCATAATTTTGGCGCATACATATGAGAACACGAAATATTATATTATTAATTGTATTGTTGGTTATAATAGATCAAGCAGCTAAATTAATTATCTATCATTCATTTATGGATATTAATTGCGAGATTATACCTCAATTATTAGATTTCAAACCGACATTTAACAGTAAGTATAGTTTCGTGAATGATTCAATCTATAAGAAAACAGGTATGGATGCAGGATTAACATTTCATATTATTTTATTTCCATTGATCTGGTTTGTATTATTTCTATTCTATCGTTTTTTTAAAGGAATTGCTCCGAACAATAAAATGCTTGATATTTCTTTTTGTTTTCTTACAGCAGGGTATATATGTGGATACTTGGGTATATTAGTTTGGGAAAAAGGAGTACTTGATTTTCTGTATTTTAAACTACTGGGAGGTGTTATCTTCGACCTAAAGGATATGTATATTGACTGTTACATTGTTTTTTTCATTATTAGTACGATGAGAATAGAGAAAGAACATAAAATTGAATTAAAACATATGGCATCTTATTTAAAAGATTTATTCAAATAAGATACACTACGTTATAGACAATAATTTGTAATACACAGATAAATCAACCAACCATTTTGCTGTACCTCTTCTTTTTATTAGTTTTGTTATGAATGTAAAAAAAACATTACATGAATAAACTAGCTTATATAAAATACTCTCAAAGAGAAGCCAATCAAAAGATATGGAATTCTTTGATGAATAAATATGAGCTATTGAAAAAGAAAAACACATTCTTAGCCCATCTTTGGTTTCCATTAGCTTGTATTCTCTTTGGCTTTGTAGCTATATTCAGTTGGTTTAGTTTTCTTACTTTACTATTCAAAGATATTCAGTTTACTCCTCATTATATGAGAACAGTGATTAAATATAATAATATGAATAAAGAAGAGGAAAAAGAATATCTTGACAATCAGTTTTCAGAGTATAAGAATCGAGTATCTTATGGGAATCTATCCACAGAAAAACAAAGTCAAATAGATACAACATTCGATTTGCTGTTTAAAGTCAATACTGATAAGTTTGATAAAGTACCTGAACCTGAATTACAAGCACCACAACCGGAAATTATAATAAAAGATTTTAAATCAACCCTTAATGAAAAACAGATAGAAACTCTTGTAGAGTGTGTAAATAAAATAAAGATATTAGATACTGCAATGACTATTGATATTATGCAGCAAATCCTATCCTGTACAACAAAACAGCCATTGAGAATTGCCAGTAAGAAAAACAAACTCCTTATCTATCTATTTAACGAATTAAATAAACGCTGCTATATAACAAGCAGTTGGCAAGCTGTATGTGCACAGAACAAGATATTTCTTACGTCCGAAAAAGGTGTATTTCTAAATCAGGACAATATCTCCAGTACTGTTAGTACAAACCAAGACTACCCGCCAAAAGATTCTCATATCATAGACAAGTATATCAAAGAACTGCAAGAACATTGAGAATACATTGAGACTTTTACCCTCTCAAACATAACTCCCTAAATATCAATTTATATTTGCCCCTGTCGACAAAAAACAGGGGTATGCGCAACCCCATTTATTAATGTTATAAATTCATATTGCTATGAGTGAAAATTTAGAAATGAGGGTTTCTGCATTAGAGAAACATTTGTATGCCCTTAAAAAGATTTTGTCTTTTGAAGAAGCAAGTAAGTTCCTTAACTTATCTAAGAGCTATTTATATCAGCTCACATCAAAGGGTATAATCCCCCATTACAAACCACAAGGTAAGATGATCTACTTTGAAAAAGAGCTATTGGAAGATTGGTTAAGGCAAAATCCTATTCGAACAAAACAAGAGTTACAAAACGAAGCTGCTAATCGGGTTATCTCATCCAAGAAGAAATAACTCTTTTAGGCTCGTCGGGAGGAGTGGTCTCCCCCCTTGCCGCCGGGCGATCCCCGACCGATGAGTTATTGGTGTTTTGTTCCGGCTGAATTTGGAGCATTTGCTCATTTGGCTAACACCTGTCAAATTTTGAAGTCTTGTGTGTGTTTAGCTCTCTGAGTTTATACAGTGTGCCTGACTGCCCAAAGTTCAGCTAAATTATCAGGCTGTCCTCCGGCATTACACGACTCCGGTTAGCAGCTATCCTCCCAAGTTGAGGCGCATGGCAAGGTTATGGAAATGTATACATTTCCTACCTTGCTCCGCCTTTGGCGGAGGGGAAAACCGCTCCCAATGGTCGCAGTTTTATGAGGACGGCATTAAAGAAATAAGCGTTTATCTTAATTAAAAAAAGCTGAATATTATGCATGATAATATAAAAAATAACGTATCAAAAAATAGAGTCTCTGCACGGTTGAAAGAGAAAGTCATTAGTGTAAGGGTTACAACAATGGAATATCTAGCCCTAAAAAAAAGAGCCCGGGATGCAGGTATGAGTTTAAGCAGTTTCGCCCGTTCTGCATTACTCTCGGCTAAAGTAGTCCAGCGTATAGGCAAAGACGATGCAGATACGCTTCGCAAACTATCGGGAGAAGCCAATAACCTGAACCAATTGGCAAGGTCAGCCAACAAGGATGGCTTTACGAGTGTAGCAAGAGAGATAACAAGCCTGCGAAACACAATCGTAGATATTATTAACCATTTATCAGATGATTGGAAAAATTATGCAAAGAGCCGCTTTTAAAGGATGTGTCTGCTATGTAATGAATAAGCAGGATGCAAAGATGATAGCCGCCGATGGAGTGCTTCTATCCAATATGGACAGTATCATCAGGAGCTTTAATACCCAACGCCTGATGAAACCGAATATCAAGCATCCTGTCGGGCATATATCGTTAAGCTATCTGCCTGATGATACTGAAAGACTTACCAATGGGGCTATGGTAACATTGGCAAAGGAATATATGCAGGAGATGAATATAACCGATACCCAGTATATCATAGTACGCCATTATGACAACGGAAATCCCCATGTGCATATCGTCTATAACCGCATTAATAATAACGGCAAGGTGATAAGCGATAAAAACGACCGTTACCGCAATGAGGCTGTCTGTAAGAAAATAAAAAATAAATACGGATTGTCTTACGGTAAAGGAAAGGGTAAAGTCAAGCAGCATAAGCTAAGAGGCAAGGACAAAACCAAATATCAGGTTTATAATGCTGTAAAAGATGCTTTATCCAAGTCCACAGATTGGAATGATTTTGAAAAACTGTTGAAAGGGAAAGGTGTTGCTCTGTCTTATAAATATAAAGGGCAAACAAATGAGGTGCAGGGTATTTCCTTCACTATCGGCGATGTGACTTTCAAAGGCTCTGAGATAGATCGTAATTTCAGTTACTTAAAATTAGATAAGCAACTGAAAAACAATGCTCAGAATCATATTCAGAGTAAAACTACAAGACAATCTTTTGCCAAAGAGAGCAACTCTCAAAGTCAGGGAGCAGGTATTGTCGGTTCACTGATCGAGGGTTTAGACTCAATGTCGATATTTCAGACTCATGGTGAAGATCCGCAGGAAGAACGCTTCCAGCATGAGATGGAACGCAAGCAAAAGCAAATAAATAGAAAAAATGGTAAACGACCCAGATTTAATTAATTAAATTATGAATGATAAAATAGACAATATCCAGATAACAATGGACGGCTTTTCAGAAATACTGTCCGAGATTATGATTGAGATCCGCTCTTTGAAGAAGGAGGATAGCGGCGAATCTGCCTTGACTGCTGATCTTTTGAATAAGATAGTACAAACTATTGACGAGTCCAAGAAAGGTGTTACAGGAGAAGAATTAAAGGCATATACTGCTGCAATGATTGCGACGATGCGACAGTTACAGGATGAAGCTAATAATTCCTTTTCAGAGTTTCTCAATGAGAAAATAGCTCAATTGGAAACAGTAGCTAAACAGCCAAGTATTGTAAAGAATCAATATACAATTGACTTTAAATCGAGTAAGGCTGTTATTGCTATTATTTTTCTTTCACTCGGTCTGTTTTGTTCTTTGTTTGGGAACTACAATCAGTATCAGGGAAATAGCAGGTTGACCGATAATGATCTGAAATATAGGTTTGTGAAAATGAGGAATGGTATCTTGCCGAATGAGATTACACGATTGGAAAATTTCTTCTATTATCCGGATAGTGCTTATGTAGTGAAGAATATCCGTAAAAGCGTGATTAATTATGAGCATCGTTTGCAAGAACAAGCTCGAAAGCAGGAGCAAAAGAAACAGAATGAAGAAAATATTAAGCGGTTAGATAGTGAAATTCAAGAATTGAATGTAGAGTAAATTGAAATAAAGGCAAAGCTCTTGACTTTGCCTTTATTTTGACATTACCTGAAAAGATAAAAACATGTTTCAGTTTTCGTCTCTTTTATTTTCAAGGAGCAGGAGGGAAGTTGAAAACTACTTTTTCTGAAACTATAATCTGCCGAATCTATTAAATGGTTAATTAATAACTCTTCCTCTTCTGTTGAATCTAAAAATAAGAAAGAAGCATCACAATTATTTTCGCTATCGAAAGAAATTGAGATTGTAGCATTTTCATTATCGAAACGTACTTCAATAATGTGATCGTGTACTCCTTTTTCAATATATTCCATCAGGCAGACAGGATAGTCTTTGTATTTTTCTTTCAGATCATTTTCCGATTGACCTAGAGTCGACCAGGCATGTTCGAGTAAAGTGTCGAATTTAGTATTTTGATTTCGCATAAATATCCGCATTTTAAGCCTGATTGAAGAATCAAGCCGATATAAATAGTATGTATAATTTATATCTCTGCGGTGTTGAGTCGTCAGTCTGGATCGTATATCAAACCGACAAGAAGCAGGATGTGAATACAAAGATACAATTAACAAACAAAAGTTAATCCTTGTTTTGCTTTTTTCAATATCTTTAAGGTCGCAGACCTTTTTATTTATTTTTGTAGAAAGGATTAATATTAAATCATAAAATGAAGAAGTCCATATCATATTTACCATCAACTAATCAGAGAGATCTACATTTTATTGTCGAGGCTGTTTTACAACGGCTGAAACAAACTGAAATGATAATTTTGTTCGGGAGCTATGCACGAAATGACTACGTGGTATATGATGAGAAATATGAATTTGGCAAACTTCAGTTTTATGTAAGCGATTACGATATACTGGTTGTCACAAGTGGCGTATCCGATGGAGGAGCAATCAGGTCACTCAGTAATGTGGAAGATTTATATTATGACAGGGCGAAAGACCCCGATAGACAACCCCCTGTTCAGTTTATCAGCGAGGATATGAAAAAGCTGAATAAATACCTGAATGATGGACGATATTTCTATACACAGATAAAGCAAGAGGGTGTTGTATTATATGATAGTGGTAAACATAAACTAGCCCGTCGCCGTAAACTTAGCTTTGATGAAATAAAGCAACAAGCTCAGGAATATTTTATCGATAAGTTTAATTACGCAAACGATTTCTTAGAAGGAGCTAAATTTTATTATGAAAAAGAGAAATATAAATTAGCATCATTCAATTTACATCAAACTTGCGAAAATCTTATTTATGCTATTCGCCTAGTGAATACACTCGAAAACCCAAAACAACATAATCTCACAAAACTGTTAAACTCCGTAAAGAAATATTCTAATGAGTTTATAAAAGTCTTTCCACAGGATACACCCGAAGAAAAGCGTTTATTCGAACTTATTAAGGCAGCTTATGTGAATGGTAGATACGATCCTGATTTTGTTGTTACAAAGGAGGATATTGATGCACTTGTTCCGAAAGTGGAATTATTGAGGGATATTACAAAGCGAATTTGTGAGGGGAAGATTGGGGAGTATGGGGAGACGATGTGAAAATAAAAATATATAAAAGAAAGCCATATCTGTTGATATGGCTTTCTTATTAGAAGAAGCGTTTTTTTTAAATAGAATTTGATTATTATTGTTTTATTTGATATATTTGTATAATATTTACGAATTAATAAAATAGAGCAATGATTTCAGAATTTAGAGTTAAAAATTTCCTATCCTTCAAGGAAGAGCAGATACTCAGTTTTGAAGCGACTAGTGATCAAAACAATGAGGACTATTATTGTATTGAGATCAAAGAAGGAGTAAGGCTGTTAAAAACAGCTGTGATTTATGGCGCTAATGCTTCGGGTAAAACAAACTTATTGGAATCTCTTAATTTTTTAAGAGAATTGATACTTAGATCCCCAAAAGACAAAAATAAGGAAATAGGAGTAGATCCATTTCTCCTAGATGATTACTCAAAAAATGAAAGAACATCTTTTTCAATATCTTTTTTCATTAAAGAGATAAAATTTATTTATACTTTATCGCTCGATGACAAAAGAATCTATGAAGAGAACCTGTTATATTATCCAAGTGTGCAACCTGCAAAGTTATATGTGAGAACATACAATGAAAAGAGTGATTCGACTGAAATTATTTTTGGAAGTCATCTAAAATTAGGAAAAAAAGATCGTCTAATAATCATAGGGAATACCTTAAATAATTGTACTGTACTAGCTTCTTTTGGCAAATCAAATGTTGCATCAAGTTTGCTGAATGAAATATTTGAATATTTCGCTCACACAATGAAAGACATCCTTAGACCAAATTCTGATTTGTCTGATTTTACGATAAAAGCGTTGGAAAAAGAGCCTGAAATGAAAAATTTTATTCTTAGCTTATTGTTCGAATCTGACTTTAATATTAGCAACTTGGAAATACAAAAGGATGATTTAGTTATAACTCCTGAAGTAGCAAAGATGATTGAAAATTCACCAATGCCTGAAGATATAAAGAAAAGTTATTTAGAAAAAGGAAAAATAGAAAATCCTGAATTGGTTTACACACACAAAACGGGTAAAGGCTTTTATTTGCTCCCTGAAGGGGCTGAATCGAGAGGTACAATTCGGTATACTGGGATGGCTACAATTTTATATCGTCTGATTAAGCAAGAAGCAATATTACCCATTGATGAGATTGAATCTAGTTTGCATTTTGAACTTATATCATATTTTATAAAATTATTTCTGGTAAATGGAGAAAAATATTCCCAATTAATATTTACAACCCATGATATTAATCTTTTAGACGAAGATTTTATTCGTAGAGACACTGTCTGGTTTGCTGAAAAGAATGAAGAAGGAGAGACTTCTTTGGAAAGACTGTCTGACAAAGGACTACATAAAAATACATCTCCATACAATGCGTACAGACAGGGTAAACTTGGAGCAAAACCTTTTATGGGAAACATATTCATTAACTAAGAGATAGAGTGATGAATAGAGCAAAAATAAGTATTGCTATAATTGGAGAAGGAGAAACTGAATGGTTTTATTTTGATTCTTTAAGAAGGAGTAAAAGATACTCTTTCTCAATAGAACCATCTTTACCTCAACATGCAGATATTGATCATATGATGAAATTAGTTCGGAAAGCCGTATTTAATGAATATGATTATGTTTTTTGCTTATTGGATATGGATAGAATCAACTCCATTTCTAAAGAACGTGAACGATACAATGAGTGTATTAAAGATTTTGCTGAAACAAGTGTTATATTCATTGAAAGTATGCCCTGTATTGAATTTTGGTTTCTATTACATTTCTTAGAGCATTATTCTACAAAACCTTATCTAGACTGTAGCTCAGTTATACCAGAGCTTAACAAATATTTTAAAGGTTATGAAAAGACTAAGAATTTTTTTAGAAGAAACAGTTTATATAATATTCTATCTATAAATGGAGATATTGATAGAGCAAAAAAATACGCTCGCAAATTGACAGAAAGACATGAGTTAGAGCTTGACAATAAAACATTTCCTTATTCTGAGATATATAAAATATTAGACATATTGGACAGTCTGTCAGAGAATAATGATGGATAAATAGAAAAAGGTTATATAGATAAATATTTTTCAGAAAATGGCACGAAATTTGCTTAAATAAATATAATATATAATAATAAAGTAAAAGATGCAGTAGCGTCAACTACTACATCTTAATATAACCTCTTAATAGGGAGGGTTTACTCTACAGAATTGATCGCCTGTTGAGAAAATTGTGGCACAAAGATAGATATTTTTGATTATAATCAAACTATTTATAGCTTTCTTCACTTATCCCTATTCGGCATCTGCCTCGCCGAAAAGCAGTTAGTTTGCAAAATTCTTATAATTCAATTTAATACAGTAGTTATACCATATTGATAAGAGTTTTGCCATGCAGACAGGGTAAATCCGCTTGTAATAATTCGGACGATTAAAACTTATTTCACTATGGCACAAACAGATGCTGGAAAGAAGAAGGTGTATGTACATCCACATACGAAAGAAGATGGAACTAAAGTTCCACCTCACTATCGTTCTACACCTAGCACTTCAGATGGAGCGAAAAAAGGTGGTAAAGCCACAAAGTAAGCTTAAAATAAGAGTTTAAAGGTTCTCTACAAAAACCTTTATTAAAACTATTATAAACGAAAATAATCTTTATGCTATATAAAATTTCAATTAATCCCTTATGCGATTTTGTTACAGGATCGGCAAGAAAGAAAGCTTCTATTATTAAAAGTCAAAAGAACCCTAGCAAATTTATGGTCGCTAGATATAGGACTGCAAAAACAAGAATGAGTAGATTTGTCAAAAATGGATTTACATATCAAGATATTCTTTCTGGAATTGCTGATTTGCAGACAAAACAATGTACTACAGATTTCCAAAAGAATGACAGAAAGGCTTCAATAGAAGCACTGAGACTATTCTTGGAGCTCCAATTCCCAACAAATTTCAAGAAGTTGAAATGCTCGTTTTCTACAGATAAAAGAAAAGATGTGGAATTTAATAATGTTTCAATAACTGTCTCCCCAGATCTTATACTTCGCTGGGAGGAAGATGGTGAAAAATATATAGGAGGGGTAAAATTTCACATATCAAAAAGTAACATCTTTGATTATGAGAAAGCATCATTTGCAGCAGGTTTAATTCATTTATATTTGAAAGAATCAATCGCTTGTAATGATGAAATTGTTGTTGATGATTACTGCCTTTGTGTTGATGTCTTTGGTAGTAAAATTTGTTCAACCCCAAAGAATAAAAAAGATTTTAATTCTAAACTATATAAAGCTTGTGATGAAATAAAGTCTTTATGGGAAGTTGCATAATTATTATCTAGTAATAACAATTATAGTAAAGAATTGAAAAATATAACTAATAAAGCATTTAAAGAATGAATTTTACGCATTATGATTTAGGGCAAAAAGATAGAGGTCAGGTTATAGAAGTGACGTTGCAGGGTAGTGCTGCTAATGTCAGACTATTAGACTCTTCTAATTTTCAGAAATATAAAAATGGACAACGGCATACCTATCGAGGAGGACTTGTGACTAAATCTCCGATAAGACTTGAAATCCCATCTTCGGGTCGTTGGCATATAACAATAGATATGCAAGGCTTGAGAGGATCTGTAAAAACAAGCGTAAGAACTCTTCCTGGAGTTTTACCAAATTATCGTGAGCCAGCTTTGTCTACAGTTCCTTCGTTAGTCCACAAAGATGATTATTTAGGTGAAGACGATTTTGTTAAAGAATATGATGTATTCATTTCCCATGCCTCAGAAGATAAAGATGAAGTCGTTAGACCTTTGGCAAATGCATTAATTAATGAAGGACTAAAAGTCTGGTATGATGAATTTGAACTAAAGATAGGAGATAGTTTGCGAAGAAAAATAGACAAAGGATTGGCAAATAGTAAATTTGGAATTGTTGTTTTATCAAAAGATTTCATAAAAAAAGGATGGACTAATTATGAGCTAGATGGGATAATAACAAAATCAGTCAACGGAGAACAGATTGTTCTTCCAATATGGCATAATATTACAAAAAAAGAAGTAATTGATTATAGTCCTTCACTCGCAGATAAGGTCGCCAGAAACACATCGTCGTATACCGTTGATGAAATTGCGACTGAAATAGCTCAAGTTATTTATAATGCTTAATTGGATCAAATCCCACTTTTTGGGCTCTTTCCTAAAAGTTGTGGAGATATAATTTTTCCTAACTTTGTTTAATGGAAAGTGGCTATGAATTATTATTACCCGAAGGTTTGTTGGACTACTTTGAAGTAGTTGAAGTTGAGACATTCGAA
>Ga0209934_1000356_pt1 | contig 92835 bp, 94 predicted proteins | sample ThiBiot_750_plan_2_FD_183950 | JGI IMG/M metagenome (GOLD analysis project Ga0209934, IMG submission 183950) | Wastewater bioreactor microbial communities from Cape Town, South Africa - Thiocy_expt_750_plan (SPAdes) | ecosystem: Engineered > Bioreactor > Thiocyanate-remediating >...
TACGTCCAAGCCAGCAAATGTATCCATGTCCGGGCTCCTCGTTGTGCGGGTTGACCGCACAACGGTAGCCGACACCGGACCGCGCGAAGACGCCGCCTTCGCTGGCTTGCCGACGATTACCGCGGCATTCCGCATTTGCCTCCCGCATCCGCTCCCGGCAACTGCGGCCCGGTGGCGATGCTGCACCAGCAGCCAGCGCCCCGGCGAACACGGCGATGGCCGCAGGCCAGCCGTGTTCGAGGCAAGACGTCTGCACGTTGGACGGCTGCGCCGGAGGCAGCGCGAAGTGCGGCGCGAATGCGCTCGCACTGCACGCGCGACGACATGGCAACAGCAGCCCGGACGACACGCCCGATAGCACGATGATGTGCAGTGAATCGGCGGCCATCATGGGCGAGACTCCAGCCAGACCGGGCGCGCAACGCCGATCACGGCGGCTGCGCTGACCGGCCCAAAATAACGGCTGTCGAACGATGCCGGGTTAGTCACGCTGAGCAAGAACAGCTCGCCAGGCCGAAGCTGGCGGCACTGCCGCCAGGATGGCAGCAGGCGCCCCAGCCGGTCGGCAGGTCGGACGGCGGCCACCGGCACGCCGTCGATGCGGACTTTGCCGTCAGCGATGCACACCTCTTGCGGCGCCATCGCGCCTACGCGCTTGAGCAACGGGATGCGCGTCGGCAAGTAGCCGCGCTGCGCAGCGAGCGTGGCAGCCTCGGCGGGTAGCGGCACCAGCACGATGCTGCCCACGGACAACGGACATGGCAGCGAGCTGGTGCCGTGGCCCAGCGGATCGACGCGATACCAGCCGACCGCCACGCTGTCGGACGGGTTGTAGGTCAGGCGCGGCAGTGGATGCACGAAGGACGCCCAGGCCAGCGCAGCGAGGCCGCAGGCGGACAGGCCCGCCAGCACGAGGCGAGCGCGCAGGCGCGAACGAGAACGCGGCGGGATGCAGGTTGCGCCGGCGACAGTGGATGGGAGCATCATGGCAACGCCCTCCCGGCCAGCCAAGCGTCGTGCCGCTCGGCGCTGTATTCGGGCAGCGGCAGGCGCGCAGCGAGCCGGTTGCCCAGCGTGCGCCAGTACGCGGGCGAGGCGGTAGCGGGCGCGATGCCCAGCGCCTCGATAGCGTCGATGCGTTCCAGCACGGCGCGCACCTGGTTGTCGCCCTCGACGTGCAGCAGCAGGCGTGCGCTCGGCTGCACGCCGGGGATGCGCTGCGCCGCGTCCAGTGGTGTGCAAGCCTGCATCACCATGAGCTGCCAGCGGATCGTGCCGTAGTCGTTGGCCTGCCAGCGGATGCGGCACAGCATGGCGCCCGGCAGGAACACCGCGCAGCGCCGCCAGTGATCGAGCTGGTGCGTGCGCGCAGGTTCGCCGAAGCGCAGATAGAGCTTGAAGCGCGGTTCGATGTAGGCCAGCGCCACCCGCGTCAGCGGTGCGGTGGCAGGCTGGCCGGAAGGCGGCGTTGCGAGCGCAGCCGTGGCCGCGCCAGCGGCAGGCAAAGCGGATGCGGTCATGGTGTGTTCTCCCTGCGATGTTCTGGAAACTCCCGCTCCAGCAGCGCGCGCAGCAGATCGGCCACCGTCACGCCTTGCGTGAAGGCCGATACCTTGATGCGCGCCCGCATGGCGGGCGTGATGTCAAGGGTCAGGCGCGCGGTGTAGAGGTCGCCCTTGCCCAGCGCATCGGCGTCGCCCTGGCGAATCCACGCCTCGGCGTGTGGATTCGCGGGCGGACGCGCGCCGATGCCGACGCGCTTTGCCGTGCGCTTGCTGTTCGGTGGCGGCTTCGCTGTCATGACGGCCACCGCAGCAGTTCGTCCACCAGCGCGGTGATTTCGCGCGCGGCGGCGCTGTCCGGCGCCGTCTCGCGTGCCAGCCGGCCAGCGGCCACGCTGTCGGCGAAGACGATGCGTTGGCGCACTTCTGAGCGCAGCGCAGGAAGCGGCTGCTCGGCCAGCGCGCCGCGCGCCTCCCGTCCAATGACGGTGGTACTGACGCGCCGGTTGATGACGAAGGCCGCGCGCAGCACAGGCCGGAAGACTTGCGCTTCCCGAATCAGCGCCACCATTTCGGCACTGGCCCACAAGTCGTAGGGGCTCGGCTGCACCGGGATCAGCACGCGCTCGGCCGCCAGCAGTGCGGAGCGCGCTAAGGCGGCGATGCGCGGCGGGCCGTCGATGACGACGTGATCGGCTCGCCTGGCGAGTTCGGGCGCTTCCTGATGCAACGTTTCGCGGGCGAGGCCCACGGCGCTGAACAGCCTTGGCAAACCTTGCTGGCTGCGGCGCTGCGTCCAGTCCAGCGCGGAGCCTTGCGGGTCGGCATCCAGCAGCACGACATGCTGGCCGCGCATCGCCAGCTCGCCGGCGATGTGCGTGGCGAGCGTGGTCTTGCCGACGCCGCCTTTCTGATTGAGCAGAGCAACGATCATGGCCTGGCCCTCCGTGTTGGAAAGCCGGGCTGTTGCTGCTGCGCTTGTGGCCGCGTGGTGGTTGTCCACCGAGGCACGGCGCTTCTACTACCAGTTAGATGTTTTAAGTTAGGGAAGTTAAGGGAGGCCGAAACCCGCGCCGTTATTGGCTTTGCGGCCGATCCGTACTCCTGATAGCACGAGAGCCGTACTCCCGATAGCACGATACCTCGTACTCCTGATAGCACGAGCCCGTCCACAGGCTTCGCACCGTTTATCCCCGTGCCGTGAACGGCACGGGCCGGAAGGTCAGCAGCTCGGCGCCGTTGTCCGGCATCCGCTCGATGTCCAGGACGTAGCCGGGCAGCGACTGCCGCGCGACCAGCGCGCGCAGGTCGTAGGCGAAGTCCGAGAAGCGCGTGGCGCTGCCCGATTTCCGATACAGGTGCCGGAAGTCGAATTGCCAGCCGCCCGGCTGCCGCCCGCCGTGCTTTCGCACCAGCCGGTACAGCCACCGCTCGATGCCACCCGTCAGCCGGAAATACGCCGGGTCGATGGTCAGCACCAGCGCGGCATCCATCACGCCTCCATAGAACCAGTCCGGCAAGATCAGCTCCAGTCCCAAGGGCGTGCCCTTGGCATCGGCCAGTTCCTTCCACTCGTTGATCCACGAGAAGCGGTGCAGGCGCCGTCCCGTCGTCTCGCGGATCGACGTGGCCACCGTCGTGGATTGCAGGCGATCCAGCGCGGCCTTGAGGCGCTGGTAGTCGCGCAGCGACGTACCGCGCCCGATGAAACGCAGGATCTCGTAGGGCGTGGCCTGCATCAACCGCGACGGGCGCAGGCCCGCGTCGCGCGCTTCCACGATCTGCGAGGCCGCCCAGATCAGGACATCCGCATCCCAGATCGTGGCGATGCCGTGCTCCTGCGTGCCCTCCACGCGGATCGTGATGCCGCTGGCGCGGAAGTCGATCGGCGCCACGCGCCGCGACTTCGCCAGCGAGAAGAACGGAAAGGCCATCAAATCCTGGCTGTCGCGCGGCGCCATGTCGCCCGGCAGGGCGCGGAACAGGTCGAGCTGTTCGCGCTCTGGCACGGGCCGCTGCCGGGACGGCAGCGCAGGGTTGGACATGGCGAAGGCCACCCGCGCGCCAGCGATCAGCGCGCACGGCTGTCCGCCGAGTGCTGCTCGGCGTATTCGGGATCGGATGTGCTCTCGAAGCTGCGCTCGGAAGCCCAGGCATCGAGGTCGGCCACGGCGTACATCACGCGGCGGCCGAATTTGCGGAACTTGGGGCCGCCACCCAGCACGCGCTGCTTTTCCAGCGTGCGCGGCGACAGCCGCAGGTAGTCGGCGGCTTCGTCGTTGGTGAGATAACGCTGCGGTTGCGCAGCAGGATTCATGGGAGCGGCGGCAGGTCGCAAGGGAGCGGGACGCATGGCGTGAACCTCCATAGCTTTCAAAGCTCCGGTCACACAGCGCAACCGGATGGAGGCAGTCTCAGAAAACGAAGCGCTCCTGCTCAGGGTCGTTTTGCGTCCCCTTCAAAACGTCCCTTCTCAAGCGACGGCAGTTGTGCTAGTTGGCGGTAGCCGCCGCGCATCAACGCATTGCCACGCCGCACCAAACGGCGCACGCGGGCGCGCAAATCGCCATCGGCGTGCCAGTCGGCGGCCACGGCATCGGCACCGAACAGTCCTTCGGCCACGTCGCGCAAGGACGCACCCGTCAGGGTCGCGTCGAGCGCCTGCAGGGTGTGCAGCTCCAATAGCGCGGCCGGTGTCGGCCTGGGTCTGGTCTGCACGGCGCTGGGCGCGTGGCCGAGCGCAGGCGCGACAGCGCCGCCGCGCTGGGCATAGGCGACAGCCATGCCGTCTTCCAGGCCGGGGGCCAGCGCGAAGCGCAAGCATCGACCGGGGCTGCGCGCGATCAGCACCAGCCGCTTGCCATCGTGGATCAGTTGCTTGTGACCAGGGATGCGCCAGAACTCGAAGGCGGTGGCATCCTGCGGTGGGTCGGCATCGGGATAGAGCTGCACCACGCCGGCGTGGCCGGGTAGCCAGGCCGGATGCGCGTCGCGCGCATCCAGGGCCGGGTCTTCCAGCAGGCGCAAGCCCCAGCGTTGCGCCGCCTGCTGTGCCGCCTGCGACCGGCGATGACGGTGCAGCCAGTCGAGCCGGTAATCGGGATGGCGGCGCAGGTACTCCCAGGCCAGTGCGAACGCATCCAGCCACAGAACGTAGAGGTAAGCGGCGGTGGGATACCAGTGCGCCGCATGATGAGGCTCGACCATGATCCAAGCTCCTGTCGAACAGCACGAACGTCGCCACGGCGTCAGACATGCGGGAGCCTCAAATCAACGTAGAAATTCGATTAAGCTGTAACTACTGGTGTCAAGGCCGATGGGCTCCGGCGTGTTGCGAAATCCGTCCGAATGCGACGGCCGCCCGACTCCAAAATGTCATGCGGCACGAAATACCGTGCCGCAACTCCCGCAAAAGATTGTGGCTGTTTTACGCACGAGAGCACCGTTTCGGTGCAAGAGTGCGAATTCAGACTTTGCGGGTCTGGAGCAAGACTGAAATAGTCTCAATGCGCCCGGCTTGGCCGTGGCGCGAGCGGTTCAATCGACGATGGAACCGTTGTCCTGCGCCAGCCGCAGGTATTCCGACAGCGGGCGCACCGCTTTGAAATACCGATCCCGCATCACGGGCAGCTTGTTCGGCCCGACGATGGAAGCGAGGTCGGACAGCTTCACGTGGCCCAACTCGGGCATGCTGATTCCCAGGTCGATCAGGCCGTAGGCCGTGTCGCCGTCAGTGGGATCGAGCGAGGTCAGCAGCCAGGTGGCGTGCGCATCGGGGGTGAACAGCCGCACGACCGGCAATGGGTCGTGCGGTTCACCGGCGGCGACCCGCCGCCCGTTCTCCAGCAGCGCGGCGCGCTGCTCCTCGGTGACGAGGGGAGCGTTCATTGGGGTGCTCCTGTTCCAACGTGGAATTCCGGCTTTGCGTTTCCCCTCGCAAGCGTGGATGCGCATTCCATCCAAACCGTGGAAGCACGAAAGCGCAAAGGCGCAATTGTAGAAATCTGGAAAGACACGATGGCGGTTCTCCGGTTCTGTCGGAATCCGCAAAAGCGGATTTCCGTAAAAGAACGAATAAGGCCAATGGCATGAGTTAAAGATAACGTGGTTTTAATTGTGCTGCGACTTGACGCTTCTGTCCATGCAGAAGCGATCCATCCAGCGCGGCCGGCCAGCGGGCGCCACCACCTTCGACGCCGAATTGGCTCAAGCCTTCGGCGCGGCGGTGCGCGCGTTGCGGACGGAGCGCGGCATCGCGCAGGAGTCGCTGGCGCACCTCGCCGGCATCGAGCGTTCGCACATGGGCAAGGTCGAGCGCGGCGAGCACATGCCCACGCTGGCGATCATCTTCAAGATCGCCAGCGCGCTCGAATGCAGCACGGCTGTGCTGATGAGCGAGACCGAAGGCCAGCTTGAGGCGGCCCGGTCGTAGCGGCACTGCGCCCCGCCGCAGTGGGCGGGGCGCTGCGGCCGTCAGGCCGCCTGGGGCTTGCTGCGCGACCAGATCAGGTCGTGGGTGCCGTTCTCGCCTTCGATCAGGCGGGCGTAGACCGTGGCCGGGAACGAAGGATCGTCAAGGGTCACGGAGATGTAGTCCCGCCCGGCCTCGCTGGTCTTCTTCCACGCCGCGCCGATGTCGTGGCCGGCCGCCTGCAGGCGGAAGTCGGGGGCTTTCTCGTTGTCCCCCTTGTCGTTGGGCACCAGCTTGACCTTGACGTTGAGCGTCAGGGTGCGAAGCGTGCCGGTGAAGCCGTCTTTGTCTGCGGTGAAGGTGCCGATGTTGGCCATGATGGATCTCCTTTTGGTGGAGCAAGGTTCGCGCCCATCGCGTCCTTGTTGTGATCCGGCCGGCGGGGGACGGGCGGGCTGCACCGCTTGCGGTCGCAACGCAGTGGAGAGCCGGGAGGCGAAAAGAATTTGTCCCGCGAGGAATGCGCGCAGCGCAGGGGAAATTGTTTTCGCTGGACGGTTGCAGCCATGAAGCCCGAGGCGCAGCCGCGCCACCGCCAGGATTCACAACAACACAAGGACGCCTTGGGCCGAACCGCTCCGAAAGGAGACAGGGCCGACTCGGCATCCCCGCACGAAGGCTGCGCCGGCTTGCCCACTGACGCGGGCCAGGTCAACGACCCGACGACGAGCGAGAACGCCCCAGCCGCACCTTGCGGCGCCGGTCTTGAGGCGTGGCGTGGAAGCTCCATAGCGATGCCGGGCGGGATGTCCGTGAACCGTCCTTCGTAACGTGATGGGCGAGAACCACCAGCGTTGAGGACGGCACGCATTCGCACAACCTGCCGCAGCAAGCCCCAGCGTGTTCGCCAGCTCCCCGTCCATCGCGGCGGGGCGCTGGCCGGGCCGATCCGGCATCGCCAGTTCGGCAGCATCGAGGGGCGCCAAGCCGCGCGCGGCGGGGATGGGCCTTGCGCCGATCCCCTGGAGGCAAGCGCGGCGCGCAGCGCCGCAGGCGCGAAGGCGTGAGGGACCGAAGCCGAATGGCCGTGGCGACAAGGCGGCACGGGGCGCAGCCCGAAAGCCCGGCGGCGCATCGCGCCGCTCAGGCCGTTCTATATCTTCAGAAAGGAATCAAGAACAGACGCATGACCATCCAGTCCCGACACGCCCCCCCTGATGACATCGCGGCCATCGAAGGCGGTCAGCTCACGAAACGGAAAATAAAGCACGTTAAGGCGTAGTCACCCCGCGCGCGCGCTGCACCACCGTGAGGTTCGTTCCGTCTTGCAGTGACGCAATCAGCGGGCAGGATACGTTCCCCTTCCGTGCATGGCAGGCGCACACAAGCTCGGACAGCACGGCCTCCATGCGCGCCAGGTCAGCCATTTTTTCGCGTACGTCCTTGAGCTTGTGTTCCGCCAGGCTGCTGGCTTCCTCACAGTGGGTGCCGTCGTCCAGCCGCAGCAGATCTGCGATTTCATCCAGACTGAAACCCAGCCGCTGGGCTGACTTCACGAACCGCACCCGCGTTACATCCTCCTCGCCGTAGCGGCGGATGCTGCCATATGGCTTGTTCGGCTCAGGCAGCAGGCCCTTGCGCTGATAGAACCGGATGGTCTCCACGTTGACCCCGGCTGCCTTGGCAAAAACGCCGATGGTCAAATTTTCCAAATTGTTTTCCATGTCGCTTGACTCCGTACATGACTACGGAAGTAAGGTTACGCTACCCCATTCAAATTCGAAAGAACAAGCGTATGTCTGAACCACAAAACGGGCGCGGCGCGCTCTTCGCCGGAGGGCTGGCCGCCATCCTCGCGTCAACCTGCTGCCTTGGGCCGCTGGTTCTGGTCACTTTGGGATTCAGTGGTGCGTGGATCTGCAACTTGACGGTATTGGAGCCGTATCGGCCGATCTTCATCGGCGCGGCGCTGATTGCGCTGTTATTTGCCTGGCGGCGCATCTTCCGACCGGCCGCAGCCTGCAAGCCGGGCGAGGTGTGCGCTATTCCACAAGTGCGCACCACCTACAAACTCATTTTCTGGTTCGTCGCCGTGTTGGTCTTGGTCGCGCTTGGTTTTCCCTACGTCATGCCATTTTTTTACTAATCAGGAGTTCATCATGAAAAAGATGCTTGCTTCCCTAGCTCTCGCCGTTTTCGTTGCCCCCGTGTTGGCCGCCACTCAGACCGTCACGCTAGCCGTGCCTGGCATGACCTGCGCCTCTTGCCCGATCACTGTCAAGCACGCGCTTTCCAAGGTCGAGGGCGTGAGCAAGACCGACGTGAGTTTCGACAAGCGCCAAGCCGTCGTCACCTTCGACGATGCCAAGACCAACGTCCAGAAGTTGACTAAGGCGACCGAAGACGCGGGCTATCCGTCCAGCGTCAAACGCTGATCCGCTGAACCGAACTTGGGAACAACACATGGGACTCATCACGCGCATCGCCGACAAAACCGGCGCGCTTGGCAGTGTCGTTTCCGCGATGGGCTGCGCAGCCTGCTTTCCCGCCATCGCGAGCCTGGGTGCGGCCATCGGCCTAGGCTTCCTGAACCAGTACGAAGGGTTGTTCATTCGTATCCTGCTTCCGGTGTTCGCCAGCATCGCGCTTCTCGCCAATGCAATCGCTTGGCTCAATCACCGGCAGTTGCGACGGACTGTTTTCGGCCTCAGCGGCCCTGTCCTAGTGTTGGCAGCGGTGTTTTTCATGCGGGCATACGGCTGGCGGAGTGGCTGGTTGCTCTACGTTGGCCTGGCCTTCATGGTCGGGGTGTCTATTTGGGATTTTGTCTCGCCTGCAAACCGCCGCTGCGGCCCGGACGGCTGCGAACCGCCTCCCCAGCGCAGATAACAGTCTAGGCCGTTGCCAACATGAAAAAAATAGGAGTGGTTGCATGACCAATCTAAAAATCACGGGCATGACCTGCGACTCGTGCGCGGCGCATGTCAAGCAAGCGCTGGAAAAGGTGCCTGGCGTGCAGTCAGCGCTGGTGTCCTATCCGAAGGGTATGGCGCAACTCGCCATTGAGGCGGGCACGTCACCGGACGCGCTGACAGCCGCCGTGGCCGGACTGGGCTACAAGGCAACGCTTGCTGATACGCCACCGACGGACAACCGCACCGGATTGCTCGACAAGGTGCGCGGCTGGATGAGGGCTGCAGATAAGCACGGTGGCAACGAACGCCCGTTGCAGATAGCCGTGATCGGCAGCGGCGGCGCTGCAATGGCGGCGGCGCTGAAGGCCGTCGAGCAAGGCGCGAAGGTCACGCTGATCGAGCGCGGCACCATCGGAGGCACTTGCGTCAATATCGGCTGCGTACCGTCCAAGATCATGATCCGCGCTGCCCATATCGCCCATCTGCGCCGAGAAAGTCCGTTCGACGGCGGCATCCTGGCGACTGTGCCTGCGGTTGACCGCAGCAAATTACTGGCCCAACAGCAGGCACGCGTCGATGAGCTGCGCCACGCCAAGTACGAAGGCATCCTGGACGGCAACCCGGCCATCACCGTCCTGCACGGCGAAGCGCGTTTCAAGGACGACCAGAGCCTTGCCGTCCGTTTGAACGATGGCGGCGAGCGCGTCGTGATGTTCGACCGCTGCCTGGTCGCCACGGGTGCCAGTCCGGCCGTGCCGCCGATTCCAGGCTTGAAAGAGTCACCCTACTGGACTTCGACCGAGGCCCTGGTCAGCGACACCATTCCCGAGCGCCTAGCCGTGATCGGCTCGTCGGTGGTGGCGCTGGAACTGGCGCAAGCCTTCGCCCGGCTGGGCAGCCAGGTCACGATCCTGGCGCGCAGCACCTTGTTCTTCCGCGAAGACCCTGCCATCGGCGAGGCTGTCACAGCCGCCTTCCGTGCCGAAGGGATCACGGTGTTGGAACACACGCAAGCCAGCCAGGTCGCGCATGTGGACGGCGAATTCGTGCTGACCACCGCGCACGGAGAATTGCGCGCCGACAAGCTGCTGGTCGCTACCGGGCGGACACCGAACACGCGCAGCCTGGCACTGGACGCAGCGGGAGTCACCGTCAATGCACAAGGTGCCATCGTCATCGACAAGGGCATGCGCACCAGCACGCCGCACATTTATGCGGCCGGCGACTGCACTGACCAACCGCAATTCGTCTATGTGGCGGCAGCCGCCGGCACCCGCGCCGCGATCAACATGACGGGCGGGGATGCTGCCATCAATCTAACCGCGATGCCGGCCGTGGTGTTCACCGATCCGCAGGTCGCCACTGTGGGCTACAGCGAAGCGGAAGCGCATCACGACGGGATCGAGACTGACAGTCGCACGCTCACACTCGACAACGTGCCGCGTGCGCTTGCCAACTTCGACACGCGCGGCTTTATCAAGCTGGTCATCGAGGAAGGTAGCGGACGGCTCATCGGCGTGCAGGCGGTGGCCCCGGAAGCGGGCGAGTTGATCCAGACGGCGGTGCTCGCCATCCGCAATCGCATGACGGTGCAGGAACTGGCCGACCAGTTGTTCCCCTACCTGACGATGGTCGAGGGGTTGAAGCTCGCGGCGCAGACCTTCAGCAAGGACGTGAAGCAGCTTTCCTGCTGCGCCGGGTGAGGAAAAGAAGGAGGTGTTCGATGAACGCCTACACAGTGTCCCGGCTGGCCCTTGAGGCCGGGGTGAGCGTACATATCGCGCACGACTACCTGCTGCGCGGACTGCTGCGGCCAGTCACCTGCACCACGGGCGGCTACGGCTTGTTCGATGATGCCGCGTTGCAGAGGCTGTGCTTCGTGCGGGCCGCCTTCGAGGCGGGCATCGGCCTGGACGCGCTGGCGCGGCTGTGCCGGGCGCTGGATACGGCAAACGGCGATGAAACAGCCGTGCAGCTTGCCGTGCTGCGCCAGTTCGTCGAACGCCGACGCGAAGCGTTGGCCGATCTGGACGTGCAGTTGGAGGCCATGTCGCCCGCGCCGGCACAGCATGCGGAGAGTCTGCCATGAACCGCCCCGAGCGCTTACCGGCCGAGACACACAAACCGTTCACCGGCTACCTGTGGGGCGCGCTGGCCGTGCTGACCTGTCCCTGCCATTTGCCGATTCTCGCGGCCGTACTCGCCGGCACGACAGCCGGGGCATTCATCGGGGAGCACTGGGGCATCGCGGCCCTCGCGCTGACTGGCTTGTTTGTCCTGTCTGTGACGCGGCTGTTGCGGGTCTTCAGAGGTCGATCATGAGCGCCTCCCAACCCATTGAATGGACGGCGGCTCAACTGGCGAGGCGGTCAAGCGCGGGCAGCTTGAATTGCATTACCAGCCGATTGTCGATTTGCGCAGTGACCAGATTGTCGGCGCGGAAGCCCTGTTGCGCTGGTGCCACCCTGCGCTCGGACTGTTGCCGTCGGGCCAGTTCCTGCCCGTGGCCGAATCATCCGGCCTGATGTCGGAAATTAGCGCATGTAGCGCATTTCAACGCCGCGCCTGATTCCCTGCGAAAGCGGTGGCGTGGTGATTGGGGCTGTTGGGCTTCGACACCGGGCGCGGCCACTGCCGCGCCCGGATTTTTGAATCCACCGGCCCCAGCGCGAAACGCTGGGGCCGGTGCTGGCGTCATTCCTTGGTTTCGATGATCCACCACACGGCGCGCTGCAAAGCGCGGCCCGTGATGGGATGAATGTCGGTGAGGTCGACGCGGGCCGTCCAGCCCGAGGGCGGGCGGTAGCCGCGCACGTCGCTATCGCCGTGCCAGCGGCGGGCGCGCACCGTGCCTGGGGTGTAGATCGCCGCCATGCGCGGGCGGCTGGTGATGGTGCGGGTCATGGGCGGTTCTCCTTCCAGCGAAGCGCCCCGGTCGAGGCCGGGGCGCTTGCCTTCGGCGCTGGTCAAGCAGCCAGCGCCTCGGCGGGTTCATCCGCCATTGCCTCGGCACTCTCCGGGGCATCCTGTGCCTGCGGCTCCTCCGGCGCAGCTTCCGGCCCTTCGGCCTTGAAGATGGCGGGCATCCAGCCGGTGCCACCGGCCAGCCGTTCCGCTTCGCTGGCAATGTCGGCCTTCTTGAGCTTCGCCAGCCGGGTGACGGATTCCGGTGCAAACGCGCCCACGGCATCCAGAATCACGGCCTTGGAAACATGCTTGAAGTAGCCTCCGGCGGTCGGCTTCCACCATGCGGCCATGTCGAGGCCCACGGCCTGCGCCAGTTCCTCGCCGGGCTGGTGCGGCGTGGCGCGAGGCGTCACCACGTCCACCGTGGACGCGACGCACGCGGCCAGCAGCGCCATCAGTTCAGATTGCCCCATCGCCAGCAACGCGGGGAACAATTGGGCATCGTCCTGCGGCAGCCTTTCGGCCCATGCCTGCTGCATTTCGCGCAGGGCCACGGCGGCGAGTGATTCCGGCAAATCCGGGGCCAGGCCTTCCAGCCGGTCTTGCACCGTGAGGCGCACGCCCAGCGGCAGGTCATGCCCATAGCAGCGATCAAACAAAACGGTCTGCACCATGCCATGCACCAGCGCGGCCAGCGCCACCTGCGGACGGCAGGCCACCCCGATTTGCAGCGCGACGGTGCGGTGGGCGCTCAGACGCTGGGCCAGCCGGTCGGACATGGCGAGAGCCTTGGGCGTTTCGTCTTCCTCGCCTTCGCCATCGTTCACGGCGTCCTCGCTGCCGAACCCTTGGCGCAGCCGGTCCAGCGTGCGCAGCGCCTTGGCCTCAGCTTCCCGCAGCAGACCGCGATGAGTCACGGCCTCGCCGTTGCGGTCGATGGTGACGATGGCACCGGCTGCGGCCTTCACGGTCTGGCCGTAATCCTGCAAACCATCCTCCATCGCCTGCAACTGCTCGCCCAGCCGTTCGCCTTCCTCCTGCAAGGCATCGGCCTTGTCCTCGTCCTCGGCATCCATCGCGGCATCCACTGCCTCGGCTACTTCCTGCATCTTGGCTTGCAGCTTTTCGATGCGCTGCGCCTCGCGTTTGTTCGGCTCGCGGCGCTCCCTCGGGGCACGCTGGAAGGCTTGCAGGTCGGCATACGTGGCAGCGGGTGCGGCATCCACCCAGGCCCAGCCCTCGGCCTTCACCTCGGCGGCGATGCTCGCCAGCTTGTCTTGCGCCAGCCGTTCCAGCAGCGCGGCGTCGTTGAGGTACACGCCCGCATCGCCTTCCGCGAACAGATCACGGCGCACGCCGCCGCCTGCGGCCTCGTAGCTGTCCAACCCGACGAAGCGCACCAACGGATGCCGGTAGGTGTCGATTTCCCTTTCGGTGAGGCGTTCGCGCAAATGCGAAGAGTGGCGCTGCCATTGCGGGGCGTCGTAGAAAGCGGCTTCCTGCGCGGCGTGGTCGTCGGTGATGGACAACGCCATCAACTGATCCAGCGTCACGGCATCGGCCCGATAGTCCGCCATCAGGCGCGGCGAGACATTCGCCAGCTTCAAGCGGCGCTGCACCACCAGCGGCGTGACGCTGAAATCCGCCGCAATGTCCTCGATGGGCCGGCCTTCGGCCACCAGTGCCGCGAAGGCTTCAAACTGGTCTGCCGGGTGCATGGCTTCGCGCTGCACGTTCTCGGTGAGGCTGGCCGTGCGTGCGGTGCCATCGGCCACCTGCAAACAAGGCACATCCCAATCCTTGGCGATGCGGTGTTTTTTCGCCAGCAGCTTCAACGCGGCGAGGCGACGGCCACCGGCCACCACCTCGTAATGCTCGCCATCGGCGGCGGGAATCACGATCAGGTTTTGCAGCAGGCCCACGCGCTGGATAGACGCTGCTAGCTGGGGAATGGACATGCGCGGGACGGTCTTGCGCACGTTGCGGCCCGTGGGGCGCAACACCAGCCGCGACAGCGGAACCAGAATCATGTGCTTGCTCGGGTCAGCGGCTTGCAGCACGTTGGCGCGGGTGTCGAGGGCTTGGGCTTCGGTGGTGGTAACGGCGTTCATGATGTATCTCCAATCGAGTGAAACAAGGGAATGGAGGGGAACCGCCCCTCCGGCGGGGGAACGGTTCAGGCTTTCAACTGGCGCAGGCCATCGGCCAGCATCCAAAGGGCGCGATTCAGGCGCACATCGGAATCAATGCCCTGCACAGGTCGGGTTTGCTGGCGGCGTCCGTTGGCGCTGCGGCCATGCAATCCGCCCTTGGTCAGGTTCTCCTGCGTGCGGTTGAACACGCTCCACAGGTCGGGGCGGCGGTCATCGAACCGGCGCGGCATCAAGATTTGCGATTCGGTGATGGGCGCGGGCTTGCTGTCGGTAGGGTCGTACTTGAGCGCCAGCGCGGAACGGGCGAACACTTCGGCTTCACCTTCGTCCAGCGTGGTCCCACGCATGGCATCGCGGGACTCCTTCACTCGGTCGAAGCCGCGCAAGACTTCGTAAGCGCCTTCGATGACATGCCCGGAAACATCGCCTTTGTGGGGCACGCGCACATCGGCCACGGTGTCGCCGCACACAAGGCCATTGCTGCACACGAACCGGAACATTCCGGCCAGCATCTGATAGCTGCTGGTGCCGTCGTGCGAGTTCAGCAGCACGATTTCGTTAGCCTCCGCACCGTTGATCTGGCTGGCGTGGCGCAGGCGCAGCATGTGTTTGGTGTGCTCGCGCTTGCCTTCATCGCGCACGCGGGTCTGCGTCACCATGAAGGGTTGAAACCCTTCCTTGCGAAGCTCGGTCAACACGGCAGCCGTGGGGATATAGGCGTACCGCTGCGAACGGCTTTCGTGCGGGGCGTCCGCAAAGATGGATGGGGCTACGCGGTGAATCTGGTCATCGGACAGCGGGTAATCGCTGCGCAGCGAGGGGGAACGGGAAGCGAAACGGGATGCGAGTTGCATGGTCTTTCTCCTGACAAAAAGAGGTTTGCTGTTCACACCGCACACCGGATTCCAAGATTCGGAGCCCAGCCTTTCGGCTGTTCTGTGCGGTCGGCACGAGGAACCCGGTTGGCCCTGTTGCCACCGTCTTTCCTGAGTTCATCGCCCGCGACGGTCAGGAGCGCGCGGACGGGGGCCGTCAAGGAAACAAGCGCAGGGTGGGTGCGGCCCGCAGGCGCAGCCGAGGACACGGCCCTGCGCGCCTTGACGGCGCACGGCCGCGGGCTACAGTCGCGGACAAGGTGATGGAGTCAGGGAAGACGGCTGGACATGGCAACGGCCTCCCCACACGCCGACCGCACGGCAAGCGAAGCGCGCAGGCCCGAAGCTGGAAGCCGGGCCGGAGGCGTCAGCCGAGCGGAGCGAGGGAACGATGGAAGCCCGACAGGGGCGAGACGCCGCAGGCGGCTCGATGCGCAACGCGCACGACAGCGCGACCGGCCATCTCCCAGGTGGCCGGGGACGCCCAGCCTTCAAAGCCGAAGAAACAACAGAATCAGGGCGAGCACACGCAGGGCATCGTGGATCTGTTGCAAATGCGGTCTGGCCGATCCGGCGTAGCCGGGTCGGCGGTCTTCAAGGGGCGCCAAGCCTGCGCGGCGGGGATAGCCCGCAGGGCTTTCCCCTGGAGGCAAGCACAGCGCGCAGCGCCGCAGGCGCGAAGGCATCGGCACCGGGCGCAGCAAAAAGAAAGGTGCGCCGCTCCCGAAGGAACGACGCACCGAAGGCAGCGCGGCGCGATCAGCTCGCCGCCGGCGCCGTCATCGACTGCAACTGTTCGATCACGCCAGGCTCAACGAACACGCAAGCCTGCTCGTCCTCGATCGGCATGTTGAACATCTGCGCGAACACCGTGCGCCGCAGATGGGCCAGTCGGCCCGTCCGGTACGCCTGCTCGGGCTTCATGCGCCCGCCGGCCTGCGAATCGCTGCGCTGCGGATCGCATTCGACCAGCGCCACAAAGCCATCGTCGGCCAGCTTCTGATGCTCGGGGCACAGGCCCCAGCCTGTCGCCGTATGGCGCCCCATGCTCGCGCGCAGGCGCTTGTCCAGCAGGATGGCGCCGGTATCGAACGCCGTGCCGCAAACGAGGCAAACATGCTGTTCGAGTGAAACGTGTGATTTGTCGTTCATGACGATCTCCGGTTGCACGGGCGGAATTGCCCGGAACCGTCGCCCTCACGGCGCAGCGCAAGCAGTCAAAGATCGAAGACGGCCGCTAGGCCGCAAGCGTGCCTGCACGCGCAGTCATTGACGGCGAGAACGCCGTGATACGGTGAAGGGAACAGCAAGACCGCCCACACCCCGCCCGCTGCACACACCCGCCTTTGGGCAAGCGCAGCGCGCAGGCCCGAGAGGGCCGGAGGCGTCAGGGATCAAAGCCGGATGGCCGCGATTCGGCACGAAGCGCGGGGCGTAGCCCGCGAGCCCGACGGCGGCACGCCGAGACGCCCGGTTATTGCTTGCGCCTCTTGGGAAGCAGGGTCACGCGAGATTCGATCAGCCGCCGCGTGTTCTCCAGTTCCTTTTGCAGCACTTCGGCATCCGGCAGCACCATCTTGTAGTTCGCCGCCATCACCTTATTGGGCAAGCCTTCCAGCGCGTACCGCGCCAAGGCGTGTCCCTTGTCGGCGCAGAGGATCAGGCCCACGGGCGGATTTTCCTCGGGGAACGTCCAGTGTTCCTTCGCATAGTTGCAATACAAGTGCATCTGACCCACATCGGCATGGGTCAGCGCACCGAGCTTCAAGTCGATGATGACCAGGCAGCGCAAGCGCCGATGGAAAAACAGCAGATCGACGCGATACCACGTCTGGTCAATGCGCAAGCGACGTTGCCGCCCGACGAAGGTGAAGCCGTCGCCAAGCTCAAGCAGAAAATCCTCCAGCCGTCGAATCAAGGCTTGTTCGAGGTCGGATTCCGAATACTCGTCCTTGAGGTCGAGGAACTCCAGCACATACGGGTCTTTGATCGCATCATCGACCGTCACGGCGTCGTCCGGCTTCGGCACGGCGCCCTTGACCAGCACCGCCGCCTTGTTCTTCGACAGCGCCGTGCGCTCGTAGAACTGGCTGCCGATCTGCCGGTCGAGCTGGCGCACGCTCCAGCCGCCGCGCAGGGCCTCTGCTTCGTAGAACTGGCGCGCGTGGTCGTCCTTGACCATCAGCAGCCGCACATAGGCCGACCACGGCAAGGGGAAGACCTGGGCCAGTTCGTCCAGCCGCCCAGGGCGCCCCTGCGCCAGCAGGAAATGCCCTTGCGACGGCGCTAGGGAAGATTCGCTAGACACTGTCTGGCGAATTGGCCAGGTCAGGAAGAACGACCGCATCTGCTGCAAGTTCGGGCGGCTGAACCCACGCCCGAACTGCGCAGTCAAGTCGGCAGACAGCCGTTCGATCAACTGCTCGCCATAGCCTGCGCGGCGTTTGCCCTGCTGCTCGGCCTCCACGATGCGGCGGCCGATTTCCCAATAGCTGGCGGTCATCAGCGCATTGACGCTGCGCGCTGTTGCACGGCGTGCAGCGTCGAGCAGTTCCACGATGCCGCCATGGATGCCGGCGTAGCCGGCAGGCAAGGCGGCAGGCTTGACCGCCACTGCGGCCGATTTCTTGCTGTTCATGCTGTCGCCTCCTGCGGCTGGCTCTGCCGCGCGCCCGTGATGGCCTGCCGCCGGCTGGCCACCAGCTCGGCCGCATCGCGCACCGGCTTGTCCTCGGTGTGGACGTAGTGCATGAACTGCGCGACGGTCTTGTGCTGGGTCAGCTCCATGCCGACCTTGATGGGGACGCCGGAATTGGCAATGTCCGTCGCCGAGCGGTGGCGGATGCCGTGCGTGCCAACGTGCGGCACGCCAGCGGCCTTGAGCACTCGGCACCAGCCACCGTAGTGCTCGCCGAAGGTCAGGTGCTTGTCCGGGTCGTTGGGCGAAGGCAGGACATAGGGGCAGCCTTCCCGGCGCGGAGCCGTCGAAAGCAGCCGATAGGCTTCCGCGCTCATGGGCTTGGACATGCCGCCGGTCTTGCTGTCAGGCCACTTCACTCGCCGCCCCTCGAAATCCAGCCAATCCCATTCGAGCGGGCAGATTTCGGAGCGACGCGCAGCGAACTCGAATTGCAGCCGGATCGCCAGCGGAATGACGTAGTTCTCCAGTACCTCCGCTTCCAGCTTCTCCAACTGGCGGAAGACGCGCACCAGTTCATCGTCCACGATGAGCCGCGTTTCCTTGCCAGGCGGGTACATCGGAACGTGGCGGCACGGATTCGTGCCGTCCGGGCGGAAGCCCCACACTTCGGCCAGGTTGAACATCTTGCGCAGCACGCCGAAAGCCTTGTTCGCTTCGGTCGGCTTGTAGGCCAGCTTCTCCATCAGGCCGGCAATGTCGGGCCGTTTCACGTCCTGAACCTTCTTGCGGCCTATCAGCGGGATGATGCAGCGGTCGATGACGCCCTGATAGCCTTCCTGCGTGCTGGGCTTGTTGCGCTTCTTGGAGTAGTCCTCCATGAACTTCTTGCACAACTCGGCTATCGTAGGCGCCTTGCGCGCCTCGGCCTTGGCGCCGCCGGGGTCGCCGCCCCGGCGAACCTCGGCCAGCCAGTCCTGGGCCATGACGCGGGCCTGTTCAACCGTCAGTTCCCCGAACAAACCCAAGGCGGGCTTGCGGCGCTCTCCGGCGTTCGTGCGGTACTGGAGCATGAACACCCGACGGCCCGCCGGGGTGATCTTGCAGAGGAATCCGGGCACCACGGTGTCCCGCAGTTCGATGGCCGTGGCCTGGGGTTGTGCCGCCTCTACGGCGGTCTTGGTGAGCTTGATCTTTGCCATGATGACTCCTTGGAACGACCCGATTCCAGGAGCCAGATAGGAGCGGCGCGAGGGGAAATCGGGTCAGGTTTCAGAAAGCACCGGCATATGATGGACGCGCGTAAGTTATTGATAAACCTGCTGTATCGGGCTACAGCGCAGTCCAGCGAAATGTCGGGCTGGAGTCATCGTGAAACAAAAAATGCCCCCACGCTTGCCGCTACGCGGCGGCGCTGCCCCCCGAGGGGGTGCGTTTTGCCTTGGGGTGGCCCGGCGGCAAAAAAAAGCCCGCTTGCGCGGGCAGAGATGAAGAGGTTGGTCAGGGAGAGAGTTCAGCTTCGCCTCTTGTCGTCCGCGGGATGGCGGCGCCCTTCCAGATGCGGAGCGTTGCCGCTTTCTCCCAGCATGCCCAGGGCCTCGGTCTTGAGCGCATGCACGCATTGCGCGAGAAAACCGTGGACCGCGGACAACTGGTCCCGTTCGTAGCGGGCGCCGATGTGCGCGACGTCTTCGGCCACGGCGCGCATGTGGCGTTCGATCTCCGAGCATTTCTCGCGCACCGGCCGAATGACGACGATGCGCCGGTCCAACGGATGCTTGTCGCGGACCACGAAGCCGGTGGCTTCCAGTCTGTCGATCACTGCCGTCGTCCCGCCTGAGCTGATGCCTGCCAGGCAAGCCAGCTGGCCGGTGGTGATGGGCTCGAACTCGATGACGAGTTCGAGCGCCTTCACGTCGACCATGCCCAGCCCCAGTCGTTCGGCCAATGCTGTCTGGTATAGCGAGGTGTAGACCGTCAGGCGGCGGCCGAGCATGGTGACGATGCTGTTGAGCATCTCCTGGCTGTCGCTGTCCGTCTCTTCGGGTTCCCGGGGTATCGATCCGTGGACCGAATGGCTCGAGGAACTCATTACGTTCTCCCAGTGAAGCATGGCCTCTCCTTTCAATGCTTGCCCAATCCGCCCAGCAATCCGCCCAACAGTCCGGTGACCGGGTTCAGCAGGCCGCCGTTGCCTTCGCCGCCTCCCGTGCCGCCGCCCAGGCCGGTGCCCTGGCCGACTCCAGCAGTCAGGCTGTTGACGGCGCCGGTCAGGTTGGTCAGCACATTGCCGACGGGATTGGTGTTCTCAGGTGTGGCATGGACCAGGCCGCCCACACTGGAGACGGTCTGTCCCAGGCCGTTCACGAGGCCGCCCAGGCCCGTGCCGACGGCGGGAACGTTGCCGCCCAGGTTGGTGCCGACGCCGCTCAGGCTGCCGCCCAGCGAGGTCAGGAGGCCGTTGACCGGTTCGCCCAGACCGGTGGCCGCGCCCACCGTCTGCGTCGTGCCGGACACCAGGCCCGCCACCGGAGAGACGACCGGGTCGAGAGCCGTGCCGACGTTGCCCAGGGTTTCCTTGGCGTTGAGCGGCAGGAGGTTGTCGACCGCGTTGCCCGTGTTGGCCAGTGCGGGGTGGAGGATGGGCTTGGCGTCGCTGCCGATACCGCCCAGCAGGCCGCTGGTGATCGGGGCGAGGAGCCCGTTGCTGCCGCCCAGCAGGCCTTCGAGGTTGCCGGACAGGATGGGTTGCAGGAGGCCGCCTTCGCCGCCCGTGCCGCCGCCGGTCAGGCCGCCGAGCAGGCCGGTGACGGGAGCGAGCACGCCGCCTTCGCCGCCGGTTGCGCCGTTCAGCAGGTTGGTGACGGGGGCGAGGATGCCGCCTTCGCCACCGGTGACACCGCCGAGCAGGCCGGTGACCGGAGCGAGCACACCGCCTTCGCCGCCGGTTGCGCCATTCAGCAGGTTGGTGACCGGAGCGAGGATGCCGCCTTCACCGCCGGTGACACCGCCGAGCAGGCCGGTGACGGGCGCGAGCACGCCGCCTTCGCCGCCGGTTGCGCCGTTCAGCAGGTTGGTGACGGGAGCGAGGATGCCGCCTTCACCGCCGGTTGCGCCGTTCAGCAGGTTGGTGACCGGGGCGAGGATGCCGCCTTCGCCACCGGTGACACCGCCGAGCAGGCCGGTGACCGGAGCGAGCACGCCGCCTTCGCCACCAGTGGCGCCGTTCAGCAGGTTGGTGACCGGAGCAAGTATGCCGCCATCACCACCCGTGACGCCGCCGAGCAGGCCGGTGACGGGGGACAGCAGGCCGCCGCTGGCGCCGGCGGCCGAGGGCGTCGCGGCGATGCCCGCCTTGTCGACCAGTCCACCTTCGACGCTCAGGCCGAGGCCGGCGGTCAGGCTGTCCACCGAACCGGTCAGGTTGGTCAGGACGTTGCCCACCGGGTTCTTGTTGGCATCGGACGCATGCAGCACGCCGCCGGCGCTGGCGACCGTCGCGCCCAGCCCGGACACCAGGCCGCTGACGCCGGTGCCGGCAACGGGAAGCTTGCCGCCCAGGCTATCGCCCAGGTTGGAGACGGCGCCGCCCACTGAGACCAGGAGATCGTTCACCGGCGTGCCCAGTCCGGTCTTGTCGCCCACCTGCTGGGTGAGCTGCGTGGCCGTGCCGACGATGGGGCTGACCGCCGGGTCCAGGCCCGCGCCCACCTGGCCCAGCGTCTGGCCGAGCTTAAGGTCGACGAGATTGTCCACGGCGTTGCCGGTATTGGTCAGCGCCGGCTGCAGCACGGGGTTCTGGACGGTGCCGCCTTCGCCCAGGCCGTTCAGCAGTTGTGAGACGGGGCTCAGCAGGCCGTCGTCCGAGGCCAGCGTGCCGGTCAGCGTGGAGACCGTGCCGCTCAGGTTGCTGAGCACGTTGCCCAGCGGGTTGGGATTGTCTTCGGTGGCGTTCAGCAGGCCGCCGGCGCTGGCGACCGTATCGCCAAGACCCGCGACCACGCCGCCCAGGCCCAGCTTGACCGGCAGGCCGGTGTCGTCCAGCGATTGGCCGAGATCCTTCACCGAGCCGCCGACCGAGGTCAGCAGGTTGTCCACGGGTGCGCCCAGGCCGGTCGCGGCGCCTACTTGCTGCGTGAGGCCCGTCACGGTGCTGCCCACGGGAGCGACCACGCCGTCGAGCTTGGTGCCGACGTTGTGCAGCGTGCCGCCCAGACCGGTGTCCACCACGTTGTCCACTGCCTGGCCGACGTTGCCCAGCGTGGGAGCCAGGACGCCGGTGACGGGGGTGCCGCCCGGGTTGCCGGGATTGCCGGGGTCGCCTGGGCCACCAGGATCACCAGGGTTGCCGGGGTTGCCCGGATCTCCCGGATTGCCGGGATTGTTCGGGTTGTTGGGGTTGTTCGGATCCCCCGGATTGTTGGGGTTGTTCGGATTGGTGGGGTCGGAGCCTCCTCCCAATCCGGAGGTGATCGCACCGGATCCGGAGCAACCGGCCAATGTCGAGAGTGCGAGTACCAAGGCGGCTACCAGGACGCGAGGGCCCGGCTTCGTTTGTTCTTTATGCATGGATGTTCCCCTTATCGCTGAAGCGGCGACACTGCCTGCTGCGCCTATTGAGCAAAAGCTGTGCCAATGTGCAACCGAAAGGGGGTCGGGGCGTGGAGCGACCGCCCCGGAACACCCGGAAAACCTTGCAAACAGGGGATAAATCGAAAACTCAGGGAATTCGTGCGGCTGAGACGATGCGCCCGAATGCCCTGGGAAGCGGGGCGAAAAGAGGAGGGAAGAGGGGTTTCGTTACGTAGCAGGGAACCCCCTGTTACGTAACGAAGACCGCGTGCGGGTCAGTCGAACCGCAGCGAGTAGTTGGCGTTCAGGCGCAGCGGCCGGCCGCTGCTGTTGACCGGCTTGTCGCCCACGGGCTTGGCCAGGTTCAGGTCGAACGCGTAGTGGCGTTGGTCGGTCACGCGCAGGCCCAGGGCCAGCGACGTCAGCGTGTCCGTGGCTAGCGTGAAGTTCTTGTTGTTCAGGCTGACGTGGGCGTAGTCGGCCAGCACGTAGGGCGTGACGCTTTGCAGGTACGGCAGGCCCACTCCGAAACGCCGGTTCAACTCGATCGAAGCGCCGTAGCCCTTGTCCCCGCCCAGTTCGCCGGCGGGATAGCCGCGCCCGAAGCGCTGCCCGCCGAACGTGACCTGTTCGGACGTGGGCAGGGAGTCGGAGCTGTATTGGCCCAGTGCGGCCAGCGACAGTCCGAACTGGTGGGGCAGCGTGAAGTTCTGGTTGGCCATCAGCGTATAGCGCGCGAAGCCCAGGTCGTAGCTGCTGTTCGCGCTCTGCTCCGCGCCCAGTCCGTCCACGCCTTTGTAGATCGCGGCAGTGATGCGCCGCGATTGCCCGTCGGTGGCCTGGGCGTAGGTCAGCTCGCCGCGCAGCACCCGCAGGTGGTTGCTGAGTGTGACCTGGTTGCCGGTGATGCGGCTGCTGTACGTGTCGTTGTTGCGCGAAGCGTAGAAGCCCGCCGTGCCCGTCAGCGATTCCCGGTTGGCCAGCAGGAAGGGATAGCTCACGCTGAGCCCGGCCCGCTGGTTGCGGACCCGGCGGTCGATGTTCTGCGCGTTCAGGCTGTCGTTCTCGGGATTGGCGGCGTAACTGTAGGCGTCCGCGCGCACCGTCATGCCGTCGCTGCCCACCGGTACGGTGACGTTGGCCGCGTAGTACTCCAGGTGATCGCTGCCGCGCGGCACCGCCGTGGTGACCTGGATCTGTTCGGCCAGCGGCGTCAGGCTGTTGGCCGTCGCGGTCAGCATGGCATGGACGCCGGTGCCCAGGTTGCCGATGCCGCTATCCAGGCGGAAGGCCTTGTAGCCTACGTTCACGACCAATTCCGTGGAGCCGTCGGCGCGCTTGGGCAGTGCGAGTTCGGGCTTGATCGTGGCGCCGGCCACCGTGGTCATCAGGTTTAGGTAGCGCTCCAGCGTCGCCCGGGTCAGCGGCCGCTCGGCCTCGATGCGCGCGGCATAGTCGCGGATCTTGGCCGCGGCGTTGCCGGCATCGCCTTCGATCCGGGTACTGCCCACGTAGCCTTCGACTACGGTCACCTTGACGAGCCCGTCGCGGAAGTCCTGCGACTGGATCAAGGCGAAGGACAGCGCATAGCCGGCATCGCGATAAAGCTGGGTGATGGCATCCGTGCGCTGGATCAGTTCGGCAACGGTGATTTCCTTGCCCGCCAGCGGCTCCAGCAGGTCGATCACCTTCTGGAAATCGAGCGCCGTGACGCCGGACACGTCGAATTGTTTCGGCACCAGCCTATGCGCCAGCAGGGCCTGGATCGCTTCGTTCTGCGCGGGCACGGGGACGGACAGGGAAGGGGCCGGAGCCGGGGTCGGCACGGATACCGGAGGCAGGGATTCCGCAGGGTTTCCCCGGAGTGGGCTGTCCGCCGCCTGTGCCGCTAACGGGGATATGGCTCCCGCAATCAACAGAGCCAGTTTAAGCGTACGGAATTCGGGTTTTCCCGATGAAAACGAGGTCATTGGGGAATAGGGAGCAAATATGCGTAAACGATCGTCATCGCGCGCAGTGTGCCATATGAATACCGGCTTAGGGTGCGCTCGCAAGGGGTAGGACGGTGTTTTTCATAGTGGGACGTTTGTAGGACGTTACCGGAAGATACTAAAACTCTTTTAATCAATCGGTTTTCGGACGAAATAAATATTCGCAAGGTTGCGATTATCAGACGATTAACGAAGATGCCGGGCCAAAAAAGCGATTTCCTGGCTCTTGTCGTCATCGGATTAATAGAAATTCTTAAGAAAGCAGATATTGACAAGCTCGGATCGATGCCTGTACGGTATGCGTAACCGAGCGTTACATAACGAGAGTCTGCAATGCAGCCTGGAGATATTCTCCCTCTGAGTTTTGACGCCAGCTTGGTCGCGTTGTCCTTTGTGATTTCCGCATTGGGCGCGTATGTGGCGTTATTGGCTGCCAGTCGTATTCGAACGCTGGATGGCGGCGTGCACGTAGGATACGTCATCGTCGCAGGTACCGCGCTCGGAGGAGTCGGTATATGGAGCATGCATTTCATCGGAATGCTGGCCCAGCTCATACCGCTGGGAGTGGCATACGGACTCTGGCTCAATTTGCTCAGCCTGCTGGTGGCGGTCATCTTCGCCGGCGCCGCGCTTTGGTACGTGGGCAGCGCGAAATTCTCACTGAACCGCTGCCTGACGGCGGGCGTGCTGGCGGGGTTCGGCGTGGCTGGCATGCACTACATCGGCATGAGCTCCATGCGCATGGATGCCTTCTTCGACTGGAGCTTCGCCCTGGTGCTGCTCTCGGTGGTGATCGCCATGGCCGCGGCCACCGCGGCTATCTGGCTGGCGTTCAACCTGACCAGCGAGTTGCAGCGCGTCATCGCGGCCCTGGTCATGGCGCTAGCCGTCTGCGGCATGCATTACACCGGCGTGGCCGCCGGCACCATTATCTGTTCGACCCCGCGTACTTTCACCGGCTGGCAGTTGGACGGCAGCGTGCTGCCCTATGCGGTATTCCTGATTTCCGTCGTGACGCTGGTCGTCATGCGCATCGAATTGCACCGCAGTTCCGAGGAGGTGCGGGCCAATGCCGCGCAACGGGTCGATCACGTCATTTATTCGCGCCAACGCCCGGAAAATCGCAAATGACCACTTGTAGAGATATTCGTTTTTCTGGCATTTTCTTTGGGGAGGTGTCATCGAAAATATAGGAATGCAGTCGTGAATGAATCGGCTGATAATGCCGAAGTAAATGTTTCCTTTTTTTTCAGAGATGGAGATTAAAATGAACCAAGTGATGAAATTCTTGAAGGAAGACGATGGCGCAACCGCCATTGAATATGGTTTGATCGCGGGTTTGATCGCTGTTGTGATCATCGGCGTCCTGACCAACCTGGGGACCGGGCTCAAGGAAATGTTCCAAAAAGTGGTCGACAAGCTGCCGACCACGCCGACCCCTCCCTGATAGTAGGAAGCCGAAAAATCACCCCGGGTCGAGACGACCCGGGGGGCGTATATGGTTAATAGCAGCCAAACTCTCGCGTTTCTTGTTTTTTGTGCCTTGGTATTCGGCAGCGACCTGCTTTTTCGCCGGGTTTTCAACTGGCTGGTCCTGGCGGGATTGCTGGCCAAACTGGGCTGGTTGGTCCTGGGCGCAACCGCGCCGGAAGGTTTTACCGGCCAGTGGACGAATGCCGGCATGGGCGTGCTGCTGGCGCTGGTTTTTCTCGTGCCGCTCTATGTGTTCAAGGCCATGGGCGCGGGGGACGTGAAGTTTTTTGCGGTACTGGGTTTCTGGCTGGAGCCGACGCCTTTGCTCGTTGCCTGGTTGCTGGGCAGCGGAATGGCCGGCATCCATGCCCTGGTTTCGGTGGTTCACCGGAATCATCCGCTGGGCAACTGGGCGGGCCTGCAGTTGGCCGGCGTGCAGGAAAGGATATGCAGTCCTGTCGCGGTGCAACGGATGGCGTCCTGGGTGTCGGGTGTCCGGGCGGGCCGCGCCGGCATCCCGTATGCGGCGTATCTCGCCCTGGGCGCGATATGGGCCGTACATGCGGCATAGAAAATGGAAAGAACGAGAGGCAATGGTGAAACGCGCTGACATACGCACCGGGGCGAGGGATGGACGGCATGGCGCCGCCTCGCAGCAGGGCGCCTATGCGACCGAGTTCGCCCTGATCTTCCCCATCTTCTTCCTGGTCTTCTACGGCGTGCTGAGCTTCGGCCTGATCTTCACGACCCAGCAGTCGCTGACGCTGGCGGTCGAGGAAGGCGCGCGCGCCAGCCTGCGGTACTACATGCCTGCGGCGGCGGGCACCGGTTTCATGGCGCAGATGCAGGGACGTCTCGAGCACGGCTGCGAAGTGGCGAAGCTGCGCGCGGCATGGCTGGGAGAGATCGGGGGCGGAACCGTCACGCCGACGTGCACCGCCTCGATCAAGGGACCGTGCCTGAAGGCGGACGGCACCCTCGATACGGCGTCGTCGTGCACGACGACGCTGGGCGCGGCGGGTGGGGGGGCTTCGGTGGCCTGCGGCTATCGGCAGGACGAAATGTGCTTCGCGACGCTGAACGTGAGCTATGCCTACAGCGCGAATCCGCTCGTGCCTGCGCTGCCGGGCACCTTCCTCGTGGTGCCCAACGTGCTGAGCGCGACCGCCAGGGTGGCGCTGGATCCCGGTGCGCTGCAACTGGGGGCGTCCGGAGGTGGGGCATGAGCACCGCTCTGTTTGAAACCGTCCGTCCGGGCCGTGCGCAGCGCGGTGTCGCCGCGCTGGAGTTCTCGCTGGTCTGCGTGCTGTTCCTGGTCATCCTGTTCGGCATCATCAGCTATGGCTGCATCTTCGTCGCCCAGCAGTCGCTGTCGCGCGCGGCCGAAGAAGGTGCGCGCGTGGCGCTGCAGTCGCGACTGGCGGGATTGCCTGAAGGGGCATCGCTGCAGGCCGAGGCGTGCGGGGCCGTGGCGCAGTCGGTCGACTGGCTGACCCGGCGCCGCGCAACGATGGGCCAGGCACCCGTGTCCTGCGAGCTCAGGGCGTCCCAGGCGTGCACCTATGCCGCGGGCCTGCGCTGCGCCTCGCTGGTCGTGACCTATATCGACTACCGCAAGTATCCGCTGATACCGGAGCTGCTGCCGCTGGGCAATTGGCTGCAGTCCCTGTTTGGCGAAAACACGGCCTGGATTCCGCAGGACTTGTCGGCCGTGTCGACCGTGCAACTGGGAAGGAGTACGTCGGGCTCGTGACAGGGGTCGGCGCGTGAAGATTTTTTCGAGTATCGAGGCGACAAGCAGATGAACAACGTAACCAAGATCGTCGCGGCCATGCTGGTGTTGCTGGCGGTGCTGCTGGGGGGCTACGCATTCGTGCTGGCGACCAAGCCGGCGCCGGTTGCCAAGCCGGCGGTTGCTCCCACGCCGCTGTCCGAGAAGCGGATCCCGGTAGTCGTGGCGGACAAACTGCTACCTGGCGGGGTACCCATCGACACGGGTGCGCTCAAGGTCGTGGAACTGCCCATCGATCCGGCGGGCGCCTATCGGGCGACCAGCGACCTGTCGGGCAAGATCCCCAAGTTCGATATCGGTCCCGGCATGCCCGTGACCGACAGCGTCCTGGTCAAGGGCCTGACGCTGTTGCTGAACGACGGCGAACGGGCGGTGGCGGTGCCGGTCGACGAGGTCGTCGGCACAGGCAACCGTGTCTCGCCGGGGGATTTCGTGGACGTGTTCTTCACGCTTCGGCAGGGGCAGGACGTGACCCGGACGCAAGCCCGGCTGCTGCTGTCGCGCCTGCGGGTGCTGACCTATGGCAGTGCGTCGGCCGCGGGCGATGCGCCGTCGGACGACGGCGCGACGGTGGTGCGGGCGAACAACCCGCCGCCGCCGGCCCGCACCGCGGTGCTGGCGGTACCCACCGCCGACGTGAACCGTCTGTTGCTGGCCACGCAGAACGGCAAGCTGCAGCTCGTGCTGCGCAATCCCACCGACGCCACCGCGCCCGACGCGAGCCTGTTCCCCGAGCCGCCTCCGGTGCTGGCGGGCAAGAACGGCCTGACGAAGGAGCAGCGCGAGGCGCTCGAACTGGCCGACAACCAGGCCTATGCCGGCTTGGAGCTGACCGGCCTGTCGGGTGGCGCGGTGAAGCGGCCGGCACCGGTGGTGCAGGTCCGCCCGCGGCAACCTGCCCCCGCGCCCAAGGTCGAGAGCAATACGGTGGAAGTGGTGCGCGGCACCAAGCGTGAAGTCGTCGGGTTTTAACGGGTAGAACCTCAATGAAAATCAGCAATCAGGCTTTCGTGCGGCGCCTGGCGCCCCTGGCCATGGCTTTGTCGCTGTCCTTCGCCGTGCCGGCCGGCGCGGCCGACGAGGGCGGTCCGCGCCAGATATCGGTGGCGGTGCGCGATCAATACCAACTCAGCATTCCTGGCAACCTGGAGCGCGTATCGGTGGTCGATCCCGAAGTGGCCGACGTCGTGATCCAGAAGGGCAGCGGCGGCCGCAAGGGTGGGGTGCTGGTGGTGGGCAAGAAGCCTGGCACCACCATGGTGTCGGTTTGGCAGCGGGGCGCCGCGGCGCCCCAGGCCTATCTGGTCCGCGTGACGGGCGACCTGGCCACGCTGCTGGGCGAGGGGGACGGTGCCAAGGCCCAGGTCTACGGGGAAGCGGCTGTGTTGAGCGGACAGTCACCGTCGATGCTGTCGCATCATCGTGCCGCGGCCGCGGCCAGCGACGCTGTGGGGGGCGAAAACGTATTTGATGCTTCCACCATCGAGACCGGCGGCGTGGTCCAGGTGGAAGTCAAGGTCGTGGAGTTCAGCAAGCAGGTGATGAAGGAAGCCGGCTTCAATTTTTCTGCCTCCAATCGACGTGGCAGCTTCAGCTTCGGTCTGGCCAGCGACCTGGCGCCTACCGGCAAGGCTTTTGATCTGACTCTGGGGTTGAGCCGCGGCAATTTCCTGCTCGACACGAACCTGCGTCTGCTCGAAACCAACGGCCTGGCGCGCGTGCTGGCCGAGCCGACGCTGGTTGCCTTGTCTGGCCAGAGCGCCAAGTTCCTGGCCGGCGGCGAGCTGCCAGTGCCGCAGGCCGGCGGGCTGGGGACGACCACAGTCATGTACAAGCCGTTCGGCATCGGGCTGACGCTGACGCCCACGGTGCTGGCCAAGGACCGGATCGCGCTCAAGGTCGCACCCGAGGCGAGCGACCTGGACTGGACCAACGGCATCACCCTCAACAACATCCAGATTCCCGCCATCATCACCCGTCGGGCCGACACCACGGTCGAACTCGGCGACGGCGAAAGCTTCGTGATCGGCGGACTGGTGTCGCGTTCCACCACCTCGAATCTGGACAAGCTGCCATTCCTGGGCGACCTGCCCATCATCGGTACCTTCTTCCGGAACATGAAGTATTCCCAGAAGGAAAAAGAACTGCTGATCGTCGTGACGCCGCATTTGGTCAAGCCCCTGGCCAAGGGCGTCAAGCCGCCCATGCCGGGCGCCAACGAGAAGCGTGACTCCGCGACCAATGCCTGGGGTCATTTCCTGCTGGGTGTCGCGAGCAATGATGAGTTGCCTGGTTTCTCGAAGTAGTCGGTTGTTACCGGGTATCTGTAGGAGTCGTATATGAACGCCCCGAGCAAGGAGTTGGCGAGTTTGTTGGATACTCGCCGTTTCCTGTTCTTCACCGGCGACAGCTCATCGGCGCAGCGCCTGGCCGCGGTGCTGAGGCATGATGGCGTGGTTGTTCAGGAAGACGTGGTTCCCGACCGGTTGTCGGCGCGTTTGGCCGAACTCGGGCCGCAGATGGTGTTGCTGGATTTCGGCGCGGACGACAGCGAGCCTGGAAGGCTGCTGCACGCCAGCGACCTGGCGAGGACGCTGGCGCGCGTCGCGCCCGCGCTGCCGGTCGTGGCGGTGGGCAGCATGATGCGGCCGCAGGGCGCCGTGGCTGCTCTGCGGGCCGGTGTGCGGGATTTCATCGATCCGGCCGACGAGTCCGAGGTGCGCGACGTCGTGCGGCGCGTGTTGCAGTCCCATGCCACGAGCGGCGTGCCGGGACGCGGCCAGATGGTGGTGCTGCTGGGCGTGCGCGCCGGGCTGGGCACGACCACGCTGGCGGCGCATCTGACCACCATGGCGCAAGTGCAGGGCGAGGGCGGACAGGCCGCGGAAGGGCGGCCGGCCAGCAGCCTGCGAGGCCCCGCGGCGCTGCTGGACCTGGGCCTGCCCGTGGCCGATGGCCAGCTTTATCTGAACGTGTCCGGCAGCTTCCATTTCGCCGAGGCGGTACGCAACCTGCGCCGCTTCGACGAGACCCTGGTCAATACCGCGCTTACGCGCAGCGCCAGCGGCGTGGCGGTGATCTCGCTGCCGCGCGACCTGGCCGAGATGCGCACGGTATCGCATGCGGATTCGCTGGGGCTGCTGGACCGCTTGCGCCAGCATTTCGGCCTGCTGGTGGCCGACGTGGGCGGATTCTCCAATCCGGATTTCGTGGCCGGCATGGTGCGGGCCGCCGACCAGGCGTGGATCGTCACGGATCAGTCGGTGGGGGCCCTGGTCTCGCTGGCGGACGTCCTGCGCGACCTGGACGGCCGCGACGTGGATCGCGCCAGGATGAGGCTGGTGGTGAACCGCTATGACGAACGCTACGGCATGACCGCCGAGCAGATCGCGCAGCGGTTCGACGTGCAGTTGCTGGGCACGCTGCCCGATCGCGCGCTGGCGCTGATGAACAGCACCAACCAGGGCAGGCTGCTGCACGAGGTGGCGGATCGCGACCCCTATGTGCGGGCCGTGCACGGGTTGGTGGATTCGCTGGGCGCGTATGACCAGGCCTTGCCGCCGGGCGCGAAATGGCTGTCGCGGTGGCTGCCGAATCTGCACAAGCACCTGGTGACGCGATGAAGAAAAATTCCGGTTTGAAGCGGGCAAACATGCAGCGGAGAGTCTCATCATGACGGCATCGATCGAGTTTGCCGACGATAGTCCGGCGTTTGCCAACACCCAGCGCTTCCAGGACGTCAAGGCCGCGGCGCACGAGCACCTGCTGTCGCGCATCGAGGAACTGGGCGCGGAGTTCGGCCGCTGGTCCCGGACCGCGATCCAGCAATTCGTCGACCTGGAAGTCGACAGTTTCGTACGCTTGCGGCGGGTTCCCATCAACGAAACCGAACTGCGGCAGGTCGCGGCTTCGTTGACGAAGGAACTGGCCGGGCTGGGTCCGCTGGAGGACTTGCTGGCCGATCCGGCGGTCGAGGACATCCTGATCAACGGCTACGACAACGTGTTCGTGTCGCGCCGCGGCGTACTGCAGCGCGAGGTCCTGCGTTTCAGCGACAACCCGCATTTGCTGCGCATCGTGCGCCGCATCCTCGCGCCTCTGGGGCGGCGGCTGGACGAATCCAGTCCGATGGTGGATGCACGCTTGCCGGATGGCGGCCGCCTGAACGTGGTCATCGAGCCGCTGGCGGTGGACGGTCCCATGGTGTCCATCCGGAAGTTCCGCCAGGACCCGCTCAAGCCAGCCGACCTGCTGGCGCTGGGGACCTTCAACGAAGAGATCCACCGCCTGCTGAGCCTGGCGGTGCGGGAACGCTGCAATATCCTGGTTTCCGGCGGAACCAGCTCGGGCAAGACTTCGCTGCTCAATGCGCTGGCGTTCTTCGTTCCCGAGACCGAACGCGTGGTCACGGTCGAGGACACCGCGGAACTGTCACTGAACCACCCCCACGTGGTCAGGCTGGAGTCCCGCCAGGGCGGCTTCGACGGCGCCGGCCAGGTCAGCATCCGCGATCTGATACGCAACAGCCTGCGGATGCGGCCGGATCGCGTGGTGGTGGGCGAAGTGCGCGGGCCCGAGGTCATGGACATGCTGCAGGCCATGAACACCGGCCACGAAGGCTCGATGGCGACCATCCACGCGAACTCCCCGCGCGAATGCCTGTACCGGATGGAGATGCTGGCGGGCTTCGCGGGCTTCCAGGGCAGCGAGGACAGCCTGCGCAGGCAGATTGCCAGCGCGCTGGATTTCATCGTGCAGATCGCCCGCCTATCCAATGGCCGTCGGCGCATCGTGTCGATCTCGGAAGTCACCGGCATGGGCGACAACGTGATCTCCACTCAGGAACTCTATCGCCACGAAAGTTTCGTTGGTCCCGATGGCGAGGAGAAGGATCGCTGGGTATCGCTCGGCATCCATCCGCACACGCCCAAGCTGGCCAAGTACCGCGACCAGTTGCGCGTGACGATGGCGCCCGAGCCGCCCCAAGGGAGCGGGGGCGGCTTCTGGTCCAGGGGGCGATGATGTCGGCGCTGCTCCTGTCGGTGTTGTGTATCGCGCTGCTGCTGGTGGCGGCGGGATTGTGGCTGTGGCAGAACGCGAGCGAACGCGGGCGTCGGCAGGCGACCAGCGCCTTTGTCGAGGAACAGCTCAACCGCTCGTTCGATCCCACCCGCGCCGTGGTGGCCACGGCGCAGTTGCTCTACCCGCCGGTGCGTCCGCGGGGCGTGCGCGGGCGATTCCATAACATGCTGCTGCGCGCAGGCATCGAGCCCGGTCCCGCCTTCTACGGCCCCTGGCTGGTGGCGCTGGTGGCGCTGCCCATCGTGGCCCTGCTGTTCAGCGGCGGGCTGGCCGCCGTGGTGACGTTCGTCCTGGTGGTGCTGGCGGTCCTGTTCCAGCTCTGGTGGCAGGCCGACAAGCGCCGGCAGAGGATGGTGCGGCAACTGCCGGGTTTCATCGATGCGCTGGTGCGGCTCATCACCATCGGCAACAGCCTGGGATCGGCATTCCAGACCGCGGTGTCTTCGGTCGATGCGCCGTTGTTCGAAGTGCTGGAGCGAGCCAACCAGTTGAACCGCGCGGGCATGGAACTGGATGCCTCGCTGGTGCACGCCGCCCGGCTCTATCGTTTCTATGAACTGGAACTGGTCGCCGCCGTGATCGGCGTCGCCCTGCGTTTCGGCGGTCGCAGCGATGTAGTGCTCGAACGCATGGCGGCCTTTATGCGCGACCTGCAGCAGGCGCGGGAGGAACTGCACGCGCTGTCGGCCGAGGTCCGGCTGTCGGCATGGATCCTGGCGCTGCTGCCGGTGTTCGTCGCGGGGTTCATCGTCATCTTCAACAATGCCATGTTCGTGGGCATGTGGACCGACCCGGTCGGCCAGAAGATGCTGATGGGCGCCTTCGCTCTGCAACTGGTCGGCTCTTTCTGGCTGTACCGCATGGCCAAATCGGTTTGACGCTATGTCCACACAATTGTTGACCGCCGCTTCTCTGGTCCTGTTCGCCACCGCCGCGCTGTTGGTCGGGGTGGCAATCCTGATCCGCGGCTCGCGGCAGAATCGCAGCCGCCAGGTGGTGGACAGCGCCATCACCGCGCGGGCCAATCCCGTGCTGGATGATGCCCTTGCCAGCGTGGCGTCGCCGGTCCGGCGCGGCCGCGTGAGCGCGATGTTCGACGGCGCGGCGCAACTGGGCGAGAAATGGGAACAAGGCAGGCTGGGAAACTATCTGCTCGAGGCCGAGGATAGGCAACTGATCGACCGCTGCGGTTTCAGCGACCTGGCGCGCGCTCGTTCCCTGTTCATCTTCGCGCGGGTCGTTCTGGCCATCGTGGTACCGATGCTGGCCTGGATGTTCGGCGGTGGCGGTGCGCTTGGCACGATGCTGTCCCTGTTCCTGGGGTTCGCGCTCGGCTACATGGTGCCGAAGTGGGCGCTGCGCCAGGTGGCGGCTTCGCGCACCCGCAGGGCCAAGGAAGAACTGCCGCTGCTGATCGACCTGCTGCGCCTGCTGCAAGGTGTGGGCCTGTCGATCGACCAGAGCCTGCATGTGATCGTGACCGAGTTCCGCTCCGTGCTGCCGGTATTGGCGGTCGAACTGGAGATCGCCGTCAATCAGCACGCCCGCGGGTTGTCGCGAGAACAGTCGCTGCAGAGGCTGGCCACCGGCTTCGGCAACGAGGACCTGGCGGCCGTGGCGCGCCTGATCGTCCAGGTCGACCGGCATGGCGGCGCGGTCCAGGAGCCTCTCAAGCAGTTTTCCGAGCGCGTTCGGGAGCAGCGGCGAATGGATTTGAAGGAGCGTGTCGGCAAGCTGACGGTCAAGATGACCGGCGTCATGGTGCTGACGCTGCTGCCCGCTCTCATCATCGTCACGGGTGGGGCGGGTTTCCTGGCCGTTTTCCGCGGCCTGGCGAGAATGGGAGGCTGAGATGACCGGGTCGATTCATTTCCCGGCGCGCATGGCCGGGTTGCTCGGGGTCGCGCTGCTGGCGGCGGGGTGCAGTTCCACCGCTCCCTCGGGCTATGGCGTCTCGGCACCCAAGTTCAACGACGAAGCCATGATGCGCCAACAGGTCGCGAACGACGAGCCTACGGCGGACAGCCGCGGCATGTACCTGTCGTTGATCCGGGAGATGCAGGGCAAGGGTCTCTACTTCGCGTCGCTGGCCCACATCGATGCATTCGAGCAGCGCCATGGCGCGGCGCCCGACGTCGAACTGCTGCGGGCCCATGCGCTGCGCGAAGCCGGGCAGTCCGAGGAAAGCGCCGTGGTCTATCGCCGCTTGCTGAAAACGGAAGTCGGCGCGGCGGCCGCGCAGGGATTGGGGCTGCTGGCGGGTGCGCGCGGCGACTACCCGGCCGCCGTGGTTTCGCTGCGCGAGGCGGCACGCCTCGACCCTACCAACGCGCTGATCGTCAGTGACCTGGGCTATGCGCTGCTGCGCAATGGCGAAACCGCCGCGGCCAGGTTGCCCATGGCGCAGGCCGCCGAGCTGGCGCCGGAAAACTCCAGGATCCTGGCCAACCTGGCCCTGCTGATGCTGGTGTCGGGCGATGCAGGGCGGGCCGGTACCGTCATGGACAAGGCCGGCCTGTCGCCCGATGCGCGCGTGGCGGTACGCAAGCTGGCCGATGACATCGCGCGCCGGGCACCCCAGGCGTCCCGTCCGGTCGCTGTCGTGAAGGCGGACCCCGCTCCGGCCGCGATTCCGGTTCCGCCGCCGGCGGCCAGCCCGTTCCCCGTTTCGTCCCTGGCGCCCGAGATGTCCCGTGTGCCCATGGCCCCCGGGGTGGAGCGGGCAACGGTGATGCCGAGGACCGCGGTGGTCCGGACCGCCGCGCAGGAGAGCGAACCCACGGACACCGTGCGCGAACCCGCGGTACGGCAGGTCTCCGCGCCTGTCCTGCAGCCGGTGCGTGCGCCCATGCAGTCCATGCTGGATCGGTTCAACTCGGCCATCCCCTGACGCCGGCAGACCGATGCGACCGGATCTTCTTCAACGATGATGAATACAAGTGGAATCAAGGCGATCATGAAACCTACCAGCCATTGCCCGCACGGACAGTCCGCTTCCCGGCGCGCCAGCCGTTATCTGGTGCTGGCCGCGCTGCTGGCGGCGCCCCTGGCGCAGGCCCAGAACAATGCTCCGGTAACAGGCTCCATGCTGCAAGAGACACCCGAGCAGCGGGCGCGTATCGAACAGGCCGCGCGCCAGGCCCAGGCGGAAGAGCAGGCCCGCCGCGCGGCGGCCGCGCAACAGCAAGCGGCGCAGCAGCAGGCCCAACAGCAAGCCGCACAGGCTCAACGCGAGGCGCAGTTGCGCGCGGCCCAACAGCAGAGGGCGGCATCGACGCCGGCCGCGACACGCCCCGCTTCCTCGGTCGTACGCCAGGTGCCGGGGCCGGGCCAGGCGCCGGCTGCCGCGGCCCAAGGCGCGCCGGCGGCGCGCCAGCAGATGGTGCAATCGCCGGAACAGCGCGTGACCACCGTGGTCACCCCGCAAGCGGCTACTCCTGCTCAACCCGCGCCGGTGGCCGCTGCGCCCGCCGTTGTTGCCGCGCCCAGGACGGAGCCCGCAGTGACGACGGCATCCGCCGCGCCGCAGGGCAGGAGCCGGCCCAATGGCGACGTGACGAGCGAGGTGGTGCGCATGCAGGCCGAAGGACGCCAGGCCGGCCAGGCGCTGCCCATGCTGGGCGCGACTGCGTCTCCCAGCTGGAAGCGTTACATCGACAGCTACTCGCATCCCATTCCCGAGTTCTACGAGACGACCTCGCAGCCGAAGCAATAGGCAGGCTTTCATGACACCCCATCGCCGTATCCCCTCGTTCGTTTCCGTTTCCCGGGCGCCGCTGGCGCGCCAGCGGGGATCGGTGCTGATCGCGGCCGCGGCGGCGATGCTGGTATCGGTCACCCTGCTGGCCTCGGCCGACCTGGGTTATCTCTTCTACATGAAGCGGGAACTGCAGAAGACCGCCGACCTGGCCGCGCTGGCCGGCGCCCAGCAACTGGAGCGGGACAGCTGCGTTGCCGCGACGGCGGCCGCGCGCGGCAACGCCAACCTGAACCTGCAGCGCTTCGGGTTGTCGATGGCGTCGTCGCCTGCGCCGGCATGCGGCCGGTGGGATCCGAATCCGGATTCGACCAAGAACACCGTGCAGACCATGGAGCCTCCCTCCGAGTCCTACAGCGGGACCGGGGGCAAGAAGTATTTCGGTACCCCCAAGTCCTCGGTCGGCTTCAATGCGATCAAGGTCGCCATTTCCCAGCAGATCCCCCTGGTGCTGCCTTTCCTGGGCAACCGGTCCCTCTACGCTGAAGCCATCGCGGTCCAGGAGGCGCCGGTGGCCTCGTTCTGGGTCGGTTCGAAGCTCGCGACCACGAACTCGCAAACCGCTCCCTTGTGCGTACTGCTCCGAGTCGTAGGCGCCAACCTGTGCGAGGACCTCAGCATCGGGACCTATGCCGGCCTCGCCGGCGTGAAAATCACGCCCAGCGGACTGCTCAAGGAGTTGGGTTTCCCGCTAGGCGCGGACCTGAGCGTGGGCGAACTGAACAGCCTGCTAGCCGCCCGCAAGGTCGAGCTCGGGCAACTGCTGAATGCCATCGTCAACCTGGCGAACCAGAACAGCCTCGTGGGCCTGAACGCCTCGCTGCTGAGCTCGCTGACCGCCAAGCTGGGCGTAGATAAACTGCTGGTCCAACTGGGGTCCAACAGCGTCACGAGCGGGCTGTTCGCCCTGATCCAGGCCCCCAGCGCCGGCTCGGCGCTGAACGTGGACCTGGACGCGCTGGGCCTGCTGACCGCTGCGGTCGGCGTCGGCGTGTCCAATCATGCGGTAACCGTCGACCTCGGACTGCCGGCCGCCGTCAGTACCGCCGTCGGGCTCAAGGCCAACGTGCGCGCCAGCATCATCGAACCGCCTTCGATCGGCATAGGCGGCCTGGGGACCAAGGCCTACACGGCCCAGGTCCGCACCTTCGTCGACATCGCGACCGATGGCGGGCTGGTCGGCGGACTGCTGGGGCTGCTCGGCACGCAGATCAAGCTGCCCATCGTGCTGGACGTGGTCAGCTCGCAGGGCACGCTCACGGGCATGAGCTGCGCGGCGCCGGCCACGGCCACGATCAAGGTCGATTCGTCCATCGCCAAACTGTGCATGGGCAGGATCAACGAGTCCACGCTGTGGTCGACGCACGATGTCTGCGCGACCGGCCTGCAGGACGAGACCTTCGTCAAATTGCTGGGCATCAACCTGCTGCACGGGCAGGTCAAGCCCGACATCCTGGCGCAGGACCCGGTCTCCACCACTCTGGAAGTGGACCAGACCAAGACGGTGGGCCGCAACGAGCTGCCGCTGGGCGATACAGTGCAGGATCTGGTCAACCAGTTGCTGGCGCTGTTGCTGGCCCAGTCCTCCTCGGGACAGGGCGCCCAACTCGAAGCCTTCCCGGCCGATACGGCCACGCAGGTGGCGGACAAGTACCTGAACCAGTACGGCTACAGCCCCAGCGTGATCGAACAGAAGCTGCTCGGGGACGGCATCACCTGGCCGCGTCCGTGCGGCCTGCTGAACCTGGGAACCTGCGCCATGCCCACGCTCTGGCGCCAGACCGTCACGCCGCTGCTGGGTTCCTGCAACCAGGCCTGCATGCGGACCGAACTGATCAAGGCCTTGCAGACGACCGCCAGCAACGGCTTGCTGGGCGGCTTGCTCAATACCGTAGGCGACCTGCTCGGCAGCCTGCTGGGAGGCGGGGGCAGCGGCCAGTCGCAGAACCTGCTGCAGGCCATCCTGAGTCCGCTGGTCAGCCTGCTCAAGCCATTGCTGAACGAGGTGGGCAAGCTGGTGGCCAACCTGCTCGATGGGCTGGTTGGCATCAAGATCGGACAGACCGACGTGCATCTCATGTCATTGGAATGCGACAACGTTCGCCTCGTCTATTGAGCGCGAACGACAACGATGGAGGGAACGGGCGTACCGCCATGAAGACACGACCTTCGCAAGATGATCTCGACGTTTACGTCTGGGAAGGCAAATCGGATATCGCTGACCGCGTCGCGCGGGCGCTGGCCAATTTCGACATGGACGTGATCCGGGCGGACAATATCGCCGTGTCGCGCGATGTGACGAGTGTGCGCATGTCGGTGGCGATCATTTCGGTTACGGTGATCGATCGGCCGAGTTTCAGCGTCAGCGACTGGCAGGCGGGGCATGGCATGCCGGTGGTCTGGGTGGCGGCCGAGGCTCGCAACTGCGACCCGCGCGTCTATCCGCCCGAGTATTCCAATGTCTTGACGGCCGACTTCACCGCGGCCGAACTACGCACGCTGGTCTTCAAGGTGGCGGGTGTGGTGCGGGAGCAGGGCTCGCGCGCCAAGGCTGCCGAGCCGCTCATCGCGACTTCCGCCTGCATGCGGGTTTTCCTGTCCGAGGTCGAGGCCTTCGCCGATTGCGATTCGACGGTGTTGATCCGGGGTGAGACGGGCGTGGGCAAGGAGCGGGTGGCGAGGCTGCTGCACGAAGGCCACCATGGCTACGGGAAGGGACCTTTCGTGGCGGTCAACTGCGGCGCGATCCCCGACGGCCTGTTCGAATCGCACTTCTTTGGCCACGCCAAGGGGGCATTCACGGGGGCGACCTTCGCGCACAAGGGATATTTCGAGCAGGCCCACGAGGGCACGCTCTTCCTGGACGAAATCGGCGATCTGCCTCTGTACCAGCAGGTAAAGCTGTTGCGTGTCCTGGAGCAGAGCAGCGTGACCCGGCTGGGCTCTACCACCGAGATCCCGGTGGATTTCCGCCTGGTGGCGGCGACCAACCGCGACCTGCGCGACCTGGTGCGCCAGGAGCTGTTCCGGGCCGACCTGTACTACCGCCTGGCGGTGATCGAGTTGCACGTCCCGAACCTGGAAGAGCGCGGGGCAGTGGACAAGATCGCCATTTTCAAGGCCTTGCTGGGGCAGATCCTGCCGGAGCAGGAGGACGAGGTGCCCGACTGGCTGGCGGCCCTGGTCACGCGTACGCGCTTTCCGGGAAACGTGCGGGAACTGCGCAACGTGGCCGAGCGGGTAGGGGTGATGGTCAGGCAGTTCCGGGCCTGGGACAGGGAGCGGATCGGCCGCATCTTCGCCTCGCTGGCCGATGGGGTGGTGATACCGGCCAACGAGCGCAGCCCGCAGGAGCTGGCCGAGCGCAACCGGATCGTCGGCGCGCTGGACGCCCATGGATGGCGGCGCCAGGACACCGCCAGCTTCCTGGGAATCAGCCGCAAGGTGCTGTGGGAAAAAATGCGCAAGTACCAGATTGTCGGCCAGGACGCGGAAGTGGCGGGCGAATTGGACTGATCCGGCAAAAAAAGCTCAATAAAGAGCCCACGACGCCGTACTTTCATTAAAATCGGACACGCTTTGTTACGGCCAGGCCGACGAACTCGATATGACCAAGGAAGCTGGAATGAATATGAGGACATGCAGAATGTTCCGACAAGTGGGGATCGTACTGTTGCTTTCCGCGGCATCCCTGGGGGCCTCCGCCCAGGTGGTCCAGAATACGACCGCCCGGCCGTCGTCCGCCCAGGCTCCGGCCCAGGCCGCGCCGGCCAGGCCTGCCGATGGCGGCCAGTCGGCCTCCAGCAACAGCACGATGGCGGAATTGCAGCAACTCATCCAGAACCGCACCCTGAACGAGCTGCGCACCACCTATAACGGCAACTACGGGGCCAGCCTGCTGTTCAAGGCGGACGACCTGACCTACTACGTGGCGATGTTCCAGCAGAAGAATTTCTGGCGCGTGGTCAAGACCACCTCCGAGTCGCAGGCCGAGCAGACCTACAAGGCCTTCGTCGAGCAGACGGTGCAATTGGCCGATGTGGATATCCGCCGCATCAAGCTCGACGCCGAGCGAGCCGTGACCGAGAAACAGATCGGCGCCAACGAGACGCGCCTGAACGCCCTGCAGAATGACCTGAGCATGCAGCGCCAGCAGGAGCAGCAGGTGGCGGCCCGCCAGGAGCAGGCCCGCCAGGAGGCCGCCGCGTTGGCCAACGAACGGCAGGCCGCGCGCGAGCAGCTCAATACCCTCCAGCGCCAGATCCGCATGCTGGAAGAACAGCAGACCAAGCTGGACAACGCCAGCAGCGTGACGAGCCAGGACGTGCGCCGCGGCCGCTGAGTCTTTGCCGCCGTGTCGTGCCGAACCGGGGCCTAAGGGCCCCGGTTTTCATTTCGGGGCGTAGGGAATCAGCAACGCAGCCAGCCCCAGCGCCGCGCCGGTCGCGCATACCGCCTGCCACTGGCCCAGGCTCCAGGCCACGCCGGCCAACGCCGATCCCGCCGCGCCACCCAAAAAGAACAGGCCGACGAACAGTGCATTGATGCGGCTGCGAGCCGCGGGGTCCAGCAGATTGACGGCACGCCGGCCCAGTGTCTGGTCGCCGGTGACGCCGGCATCCAGTGCAACGGCCGCCAGGCCCATCGTGATCCAGGGGGCATGGTCGCCCTGTCCGGCGCTTCCGGCCCAGGCCGCCAGCGCGAACGCGCCGATCATGCCGAGATGGGAGATCGCCGTCACCGGCCGCGTCCAGCCCCGGTCGCCGGCGCGGCCCACCCAGGGCGTGATGAAGGCGGCGGCCGCGCCCACCAGCGCGAACACGGCGATGCCGCGCTGTCCAACCGAGTAGGGCGGCTGCGCGAGGCGCAGCGCGACGGCGGTCCAGAACAGGCTGAAGGCCGCCATGCTGAGGGCGGCGCTGGCCGCCCGCCGGCGCAGGACCGGTTCGCGGCGCAGCAGCGATCCCAGGGACACGATCAGATCGAGGTAGCGCGGACCGGGCGGCGGCAGCCGGTCGGGAATGCCGCGTACCAGCGTCCAGCCGAGCGCGAGCGACGCCAGGGCGCTGGCGGCGTAGAACGCGCGCCAGCCCAGCGTGTCGGCCAGCAGGCTGGCCAGCGGACGGGAAAGCAGGATGCCCACCATCAGGCCCCCCATGATGTCGCCGATCACCCGGCCCCTGATTTCGGGCCCCACCATGGCGGCGGCGATGGGCACCAGCACCTGGATGACGGAGCTGGCCGCGCCCAGGACGAACAAGGCCACCAGCAGCAGCGTGGCGAAGGGGCTGCACGCGGCGGTTGCCGCGGCCACCGCGGCGACCGCCAGCATCGCGCGTACCAGTCGGCGGTGCGGCGCCACGTCCGCCAGGGGTACGAGCAGGAACAGTCCGGCCGCATAGCCCAGCAGCGTGGTCATCGCCATCAGGCCCGACGCGACTGGCGCCAGACCCAGCGAGGCGCCCATGACGCCCACCAGTGTCTGCGGCGCGAACAGATTGGTGACGAGGACGCCGGTGGCGGTGCCGAACAGCAGCACCGGAGGGCGGGTGGATGGGGACGCGGGCGGGCCCAGGGCACCGGATTTTCCGCAGGTGGTCATGCAACGCTCCGTTTGATAAATTAACTGCATATCGAACGGAAACTTTATTTTTCTATTGCATGATCAGGCAATTCAATCATTCGCATCATGATTATGCGGAAATGTCATGAACATCCATGATCTGGAAGCCTTCGTGGCGGTGGTGGAGACCGGCTCCATCGTCGGGGCATCGGCCCGCCTGCATCTGACGCAGCCGGGCGTGACACGCCGTGTGCAGAACCTGGAGGAGCGCCTGGCCGCTACCCTGCTGGACCGGCAGTCCAAGCCATTGAAGCCGACGGCGGCGGGCCGCGAGGCCTACGAGCACGGACGGCGGGTGCTGCGGTCGCTGGAAGACCTGAAGGCCGGGGTGTCGCCCCAAGGGGAAGTGCAGGGCGAATTCCGGCTCGGCATCATGCCCTACCTGTCCGAAGCCGCGCTCATGCAGCCCTTCGATCGGCTACGCACCGATTTTCCGGCGCTGACCTTGCGCGTGACCTCGGGCTGGTCGCCGCGCCTGGTGGAGCAGGTCGCGCGCAGCGAACTGGATGCCGTCGCGGTATGCCTGGCCGATGGCGTGCCGCCGCCCGAGACCCTGGTGTGCGACGACCTGGGCGCCCAGCGGGTGCTGCTGGTCGCCGCGCGTTCGCTGAAGGTGCCGCGCCGTCCGGACCTGGAGCAGCTATCCCGCTTCCCCTGGGTCATGAACGAGAGCGGCTGTGGCTTCCGGGCCTTCATCCGCCATCGCTTCGAGGCGGAGCGGCTGCCCTTCCAGGTGGCGGTCGAGGCCCTGAGCGTGGACCTGAGGATGTCGCTGGTGGCCCGTGGTTTCGGCATCGGCATCGTGACGCCCGCCGCGTTCGCGGGCGGCGCGTGGCGCGACGAGGTCGAGATCATCGCGTCACCCGATTTCCGTCCCTGCGTGCGCGCCTGGCTGTTGCACCGCGCGCCCGCGGGCCGGCTGGCGCGGCCCATTGCCGCGTTTCGGGAGGCGCTGGCCGAGGTGTTGAGGGAGCCGGAGTCGTTGCGCGAGCCTTGACCGCTGGTGGGTAGCCGGCCAGCGGTCAAGGCTCAGGTAGTGGACGTGGCACGGGCCGGAGCATGGCCGCCATCCGGGCGCCGGTCCACCCAGGCCAGCGCGGCCAGCACCGCCAGCGCGGCCGCGGCCGGCACGACCGCGGTCAGCACGATGTCCCGGGGGCTCCAGTTCAGCGCCAGCATCAGGCCGCCCAGGGCTGGTCCGACGATGGAGCCTATGCGGCCCGAGGCGGCGGCCCAGCCGACGCCGGTGGTACGGATCTCGGGCGGATAGTAGGACACCGCCAGCGCACTTTGTCCCACGCAACCGGTGATCAGGCCGGCGCCCATGCCGCCGATCACGGCCAGCACCTGCCCAGGCGCCAGCGCGGCCTGGTTCACGATCAGTATCGAGGCGATCGCGATCAGCGTCGTGATCGCCAGCAGCCGCTTGACGCCCAGCTTCGCCACCAGCGCCATCATCGCCAGGCTGCCCAGCAGGCCGCCCATGCCGAAGGCGGCAGTCGCGGCCGGCGCCTGCGCGGGACCGAAGCCGAACTCGGCCAGTAGCGTGGGAATCCAGAAGGTCAGGGCATAGGCGTCCACGAAGATCAGGAAGGCGAACAGCCACAGCAGCCAGGTGCGCAGCCGCCACCGGCGGTCGAACAGCGCCGCCACGCTGCCGCCCTGGGCCGGCCGGGAGGCCTGGGGTGCCAGGCCGCGGCCGGGAATGGCTTTCAGGAAGAAGGGCAGCAGCACCAGCGGCAGGATGCCGCCTATCACGAACACCGAATGCCAACCGTACTGCCGCATCAAGGGTACGCCGGCCATGCCGCCGATGACGGCTCCCGCCGACAGTCCCGCAGCCACCAGCATTGCCGCCGTTTCCTTGTAGCGGGCCGGCGTCGCGCCGGCGGCCACCGATACCGCCACGGGCAGGGCACCGCCCAGGCCCATGGCCGCGACGAAGCGCAGTGCCGCCAGCACCGGGACATCCGGCGACCAGGCCGACAGCAGTGTGCCCAGGCCGAACAGTACGACACTCAGGCCGCCCACCATCCGCTGTCCCCAGCGGCCGGCTAGCGGACCGCAGGCCAGATAGCCCACGACGGCGCCCACGCTGGTGGCGACGAAGGCCGGCGTGAACGCCGCGGGCGGCAAACCCCACTCACGCGCCAGCGCCGGTGCGACGAAGGCGATGGACGTGGTGTCCAGGCCGTCCAGTAGCACGATCAGGAAGCAGATCGTCACGACGCCGATGCGGGCGAAGCGCGAACCCGGGGCGTCGCCGGACGCTGCGGCCAATGCGGAGGAAGTGTCCATGGAGGTCCTTGCGGAGAAGGGATTCAACGCGGCGCGTGCCGGGCCTGGATGAGGCGGTCGATGTGCAGCACGGCGCCGTCCTGCCCATGGCTGGGCCACGGGGGCAGCGTCGCGCGATTGGGATCGCCGGTGTGGGCGAACGCCGCGCAGATGTCCTGGAAACTGCGGCTCAGGTCGGCAAGCTCGGCGGGATCGGCACCAGCCACCATGGGCGCGTCCCGCCAGATGGCCAGGTTGCCGAACAGGAAGGGCAGGTCGATGCAATGGCAGGCACCGATGCCTGGCGTGGGCGACTGCCAGTCGAACTGATAGACGAACGGCGCCCGGCCCTTGGCGGCCAGCGCGTGGGCATAGGCCATCGTAGGCTGGATGAAATCCAGGCTGGACCGCAGGTCCGTCAGCACCGCGACAGGTGTGCCCGGCGCCCGGCTGGCGCGGGCCTGCTCATACCGCTCGCCACCTGCCTGTCCATAGTGGGCCTGATACACCCCGCGCACCGTGTCTGCCGGCAGCTCGCGCATGGCGGCGTCCACGTAGAACGCGGCGTTTTCTTCGCGCGTGTAGCCGATGATGGTGTCGCACCAGGCGCCTGCTCCGGCGGTCGCCAGCGGCGGAGCGGCGATGACCTCGCCGTCGACCGTCGGCATGAAGGGCGGCGTGACTTCTCCGGGGCTGGCCGGAACGGTCTGCCGCAGTACTTGCAATTGGGCTTTCAGGATGGCGTCCACCGTCAGCCGCGACAGGTTGTCCGCAGTCGCGGTCTCGATCCCCGCGGCGTGCGTGAACATATCGGCCACTTCGCGCTTCTGCGCCGGCGTCTGCAAGGCCACGCCCAGCGGCGTGCTCATCATGATGGCTCGATCGAACAGTTCCGGGCCGTCCACGCGGGTTTGCAGCGCGGCGATCGAGTACGCGCCCGCCGACTGTCCCGCCACCGTGACGTTGGCCGGATCGCCGCCGAACGCGCCGATCGTGCGGCGTATCCACGACAGCGCCGTCATCTGGTCGCGCAGCCCCAGGTTGGCGGGCGCGACCCCGGGAATGGGCAGGAAGCCCAGCACGCCCAGGCGATAGGTCACGTTGACCACGATCATGCCCGTACGCTCGGCCAGCATGGCGCCGTCGTAGCAGGGCAGCGATCCGCCGCCCGTCATGAAGGCGCCGCCGTGCAGGAACACGAACACCGGCGCGCGGGATGGGCGGTCGACGGGCACCCAGATGTCCAGGTGCAGGCAGCTTTCGTCCTGTCGGGCGGGATAGTCGCCCATGACCTTGGCCAGCCGCGATGGCAACTGCGGGGGGATGGCCGCGGGCGCGGTCGCGTCGAACCGGCCATCGCCCTCGGCCAGTGGCTGGGGCGGCGCGAAGCGCCGATTGCCGGTGGAGGGCAGGGCGTAGGGCACGCCCAGGAAACGGACCACCTTGCCGTCGCGGGCGCCCAGCAGGCGGCCGTAAGGCGTGTCCACGATGCTTGGATCGTTCGGGTTCATGGCATGGGCTCCCCTTTGTGGTGAAGGAAGCGTAGCATCGCGAACTGTCCGAGTTCGTTCTGTTATTGGAACGTCAACGTATTGGAAAAGGAACGAAGCCATGCGCGGCCTGGACGACATGTACGTGTTCAAGATGGTGGTCGATCATGGCGGCCTGTCGCCCGCCGGACGGCAACTGGGCGTGGCCAAGTCCACGCTGGCGCGCAGGCTGTCCGACCTCGAGCGTCGCCTGGGCGCGCCGCTTTTCCACCGTGGTCCCAGGCAGTTCGTGCTGACCAGCTTCGGGCAGGAGTGCTACCGGCAATGCGCGCGGGTGGCCGCCGAGGCCGATAGGCTGCTGGCCCTGGCCGAACGCCTGCAGGCCGTGCCGACCGGATCCCTGCACGTGATCGCGCCGCCCTACCTGAGCGAGATCGCCGTCGAACAACTGGCCACCGAATTCGCGCTGGCCCACCCCCACGTGCGGCTCCACTTCGAGGCCAGCGCGCTCATCTTCGACCCGCGCTTCGTTTCGGCCGATCTTGTCATCTACCCCGCGTTCGAAGCGCTGCCCGACGCCGACATCGTCGCGCGCAAACTGATCACCAGCCCCTTCGCCCTGATGGCCAGCCCCGACTTGTCCGGCGTGGACGCCTTGGCCGACCCGTCCGGCCTGGCTGCCATGCCCTGCCTGGGATTCGGGCGCAAGACTACCGAATGGCTGTGGCGACTCCGGCGTGGCCGCGAAACCAGCATCGTGCGCTTCGAACCGCGCTTCACCACCTACCACTTGTCGGCACTGCTGCTGGCGGCGCGCCAGGGGCTGGGCATCGCCGCGCTGCCCCTGGACCTGTGCGCGGAAGAACTGCGCCAGGGCCGGCTGGTACGCGTCCTGGAGGACTGGCTGCCACCGCCGGTCAACATCTTTGCCGTCTATCCCGGGGGCAGGACCCTGACCACCGCGGCCCGGTCCTTTCTGGACATGCTGGTGCAGCGCCTGCCGGGCGCGGACTTCGACGTCTCGCAGACCCCGCGGGGCAGGGTGGAGCAGACAGGCAAAAGTGGGCGCGGCAAGCGTTCGGGGTAGGGGCGATGCGCGGTTTACCGGTTTTTCAGCCCCCGATTTGCAAGCCGAAAAAAGTGTCGCTATAATCTTATTTCTTTGCAGCGCCCGTAGCTCAGTTGGATAGAGTACTTGGCTACGAACCAAGGGGTCGTGGGTTCGAATCCTGCCGGGCGCGCCAGATGTATGAGGGGTTAGCGATATAGTCGCTAACCCCTTTTTGCATTGCGTGCCTTTTCCGAAGGCTCCGGACCCCTATCCAGGCGAATGCGTCTTGAGCCAGTCCTTGAGGGCATTGTTCATCCGTGTCTGCCAGCCCCTGCCGGTGGCGCGGAAAGCGGCCAGGACTTCTTCGTCCAGTCGGATGGTCGTGGCGGATTTGCTGCTGCCGGTCGGCCGGCCACGGCGCTTTCGGGCTTCCTCTACTCCAGCTTCCATCTCTTGCCTGGTCAGCGGGCGTTCATTTTCATCCTTGCCATCCCATTCGAAATAGCCGCCGGCAGGCGGTTTTTTCATGGCAAGCAGGGCTTTCTCACGATTGGTCCGGGCATTCGAGCCAGGCATGATATTCCTCCGATTCTTCCTTGCTGGCGCAGCGGAAACTGATGACACGTGTTGTGCCGCCACGATGCATATGTACCAGCGCCAGTAGCATCAACTGGTCGAACACGTAGGCGAAAGAATGGATGCGATGTTCGCCGTTACGCCAGATGGCAATGTCCAACCGGATATCGCTATCCAGAACCCAAGCGGCATCAGCGAAATCCAATCCGTGTTTTTCCAGATTTTTCCTGCGCTTGTCTTCGTCCCAGGTAAGGCGCGATTTCATTAATTATTGTACTAACAAATAATTTGGGGTCAAGCAACAGAGCCATCATTGCCATTGAAGCGCCTCGGCAACTCCGGAAATCGTCCTCCAGGAACGACAGTTGCTGCCCATCTCCTCCTTCCAGGAGGCCGACATGCTGACTATCAACGACGTTCAAGATGCGATGCGAGTCTGGGACGAAGCCCACGTCGCGGTCCACGACTATTTCGGGAACAACGACATCCTTGATCCGCACTGCTGGACGAGGTGGCAGGATCTGGTCGAAACCGAAAACCTGGCGCGTACGCAGGCCTTGACGACCATCAACAGCTATCGGGGGTTGGAGCAGGCGAAGTAGGGCAAGAAGGTTCGGACCAAGGATGATCCGTCCGATGAACGTGAACGGCAACGTTGTCTGGGACATCCTGGTCCATGCAAGCCCCATGCGACGATCGGTCGCGTCCCACCCTCCGCGTTTCTTCACCAACCCCGGGTACACTGCCTGTGTCGAAACGCTGCCCAGGGGCGCGGCTTTACGCCGTTGCCCCACTGACTCATGCCATTCGTCAACTACAAATACAAAATCCTGGGGGGACTTGCCGCGATGGCCCTGTCGGCGCCGTTGTCGGCTCAGCAGTCCGAGAAACTCGAGCCGGGCACCATGGCGGGACGCATGGCGGCCTGTACGGCCTGTCATGGCGAGCAGGGCCGTGCCGGGCCCGATGGCTATTACCCACGCATCGCCGGCAAGCCGGCCGATTATCTGTACAACCAGCTCGTCTATTTCCGTGCCGGCCAGCGCCAGTACCGGCCGATGCAGCATCTGCTCGAGAACATGTCGGACGAGTATCTGAAGCAGATCGCCGTGTGGTTCTCCGAGCAGCATCCTCCTTACCCCGACCCCAAGCCTTCCCGCCTGCCCGCCGCCACGCTGGAGCATGGCCGGCAGCTCGTGATGGAAGGCGATCGTGCGCGCGGGGTGCCGGCGTGCGTGTCCTGCCATGGGCAGGCGCTGTCGGGTGTTCTGCCAGCGGTGCCGGCGCTGCTGGGACTGCCGCATGATTACCTGAGCTCGCAGTTCGGCGCCTGGACCAATGGCTTGCGCAAGGCGATCGCGCCCGATTGCATGGCGGACATCGCGCGTCGCCTGACGCCCGAGGACGTCAGCGCGGTGGCGGGGTGGTTGTCCTCGCAGCCTGTGCGCGAGGTGGTTCCGGCCGCGAGCCTGCCCGAGCCGATGCCGATGGAGTGCGGCAGCCAGGTGCACGTGGGGAGCCGGCCATGAACAAGCGTGGATTCCTGCTGGGTGTGCTGGCGGTGGCCGTCGCGGCGGTGGGCACGGTGTTCTGGATGGGGCATCGGGAGTACGGCGCGCCTGCCCGGACCGCTGCCGTGGAAGAGGACGGGCAGCAACAGGTGGAGCGCGGACGCTATCTGGCGCGTCTGGGCAATTGCGTGGGCTGCCATACCGCGCCGGGCGGCGAGGCTTTTGCCGGCGGCCGTGCGCTGGCGACGCCGTTCGGCACGTTCTATGGCCCGAACCTGACGCCCGATCCGGAGCACGGCCTGGGCAAGTGGAGCGCCGACGATTTCTGGCGCGCGCTGCATCAGGGCAAGGCGCCGGACGGCAGCCTGTTGTATCCGGCCTTTCCGTATCCCAGCTATCGCCATGTCTCGCGCACGGATGCGGATGCGCTGTTCGCCTATCTGCGTTCGCTGCCTGCGGCGGCGCAGGCGAACCGGCCGCACGAGCTCGGGTTTCCCTACGACCAGCGTTGGCTGGTGGCGGTGTGGAGGGCGTTTTATTTCCGGCCGACGTCGGACGAGCCGGCACCGGCGGAGCCGTCCGAGGCCTGGCTGCGCGGCCGCTATCTGGTCCAGGGCCTGGCGCACTGCGCGGAGTGCCACACGCCGCGCAACCGCCTGGGCGCGATGGCGCTGGATGCCGGGCTGGCCGGCTCGCTGATCGGCGGGCAGTCGTGGTATGCGCCGCCATTGACGGGCGATCGCGTGACGGGCCTGGGGGACTGGACCCGGCAGGACATCGTCGCGCTGCTCAAGACCGGCATCGCTCCTCGTTCGCATGCGGCGGGGCCGATGGCCGAGGCGGTCCATCAGGGGTTCCAGTACGCGAACGACGCCGACCTGGACGCGATGGCGGTCTATCTGAAGTCGCTGCCGGCGGTCGGGACCGATCCGGCTTCGGTGTCCGCCGCGGCGTCGTCCGCGCTGATGAGCACCGGAGGCAAGCTGTACGAGCAGCATTGCGCCCAGTGCCACGGCGCCGATGGCCAGGGGCGCTCGCCCGCCTGGCCGCCGCTGGCGGGCAATATCTCGGTGGTGGCCGCGTCGTCGGACAACGCGGTGCACATGGTGCTGTCGGGCGGCTTCGCGCCGGCCACGGCGGGCAATCCCCAGCCGCACGGCATGCCGCCGTTCGGCCAGTTGCTGGGCGACCAGGACGTGGCGGCCGTGGTGTCGTTCATCCGCCAGAGCTGGGGCAACCAGGCCAGCGCTGTCAGCCTGCCCGAGGTGCGCCGGGTGCGCGAGGCCGTGCGCTGAAGCGCAGCCCCGGTCCGGCGTTCAGCGTGCCGGGCCGGCCTCGAATCGGCGCGTGAGCGTCTGGCTGTCGAATTTCCATCCTTGCGCGGTGCGTACGAGTTCCGCCGTGCCGGCCAGCACCATGGCCGGGCCGGCCATGGGCGCCGCCGCGTCGTCCGCGATCTCGCCCGCGTGGCGATACACCGTCAGGTAGTAGGTCGCGCCGGCCGTCGAGGCCGTGGCCGGTTCCACGCGCAGGTTGGTGACGACGTGGGCGACCCGCTGGTCGCGCGGACGGCGTTCCAGTTCCTCCAGGATCCGGGCATGGCCGCGCAGCGCGGCGCCGGCGCGGTGCCAGACGCCTTCGGGCGTGTACAGGTCCAGCATGCGCGCATAGCGCCAATGGTCGTAGTGGTGGAAGAAGTCGAGCACCACGCGGCTGCATGCCCACGCGGTTTCCAGTTCGGAGGTCGTCATGGCGGTCGGGTCCTTGGAAGGTTGGGGGGCATCAGCTCACCGCGAGCACGATCTTGCCTGTGTGGGCGCTGCTTTCCATGCGCTGGTGCGCGCGCACCGCGTCGGTCCATGGGATGACGCTGTCGATGGCCGGCGTGCCTTGTCCGGCCGCCAGTCGCGGCCACCAATGGCGTTCCAACTCGCGGGCGATGGCGGCCTTCTGGGCGACCGAACGGGGCCGCAAGGTGGAGCCGGTCAGCGTGGCGCGCTTGCGCAGCAGGGCGGGGATGGGCAGGACCGCCTCGGGGCCGCCCATGAACGCGATCAGGGCGATGCGGCCGTCCAGCGCCAGGGCCTCGAGGTCGCGGGCGACATAGGAGCCGCCGACCATGTCCAGCACGACGTCGACGCCGCGGTCCTGGGTGAAGGCCAGCGCTTGCCGCACGAAGTCTTCGTTCCGGTAGTCGATCGCCAGGTCGGCGCCCAGCATCCTGCAGAAGGCCGCCTTGTCCGGCGTGCCCACGGTGGTCAGCACACGGGCGCCGAAGGCCTTGGCCATCTGGATGGCGGTGACGCCTATGCCGCTCGAGCCGCCGTGGACCAGCAGGCTTTCGCCGGACTGCAGGCGCGCCCGCACGAACAGGTTGTCCCAGACGGTGAAGCAGGTTTCGGGCAAGGCCGCGGCCTGTTCCAGCGAGAAGCCCGCCGGCACCGGCAGGCAGTGCTCTGCCGGTGCGAGGCAATGGCTGGCGTAGCCGCCGCCCGGTGTCAACGCGCAGACCATGTCGCCCGCGCGCCAGCGCTCGACGCCGGGGCCGACGGCGGCGACGCGGCCCGAGACTTCCAGGCCCAGGATGGGCGAGGCGCCCGGAGGCGGCGGATAGCGGCCGATGCGCTGGGCGCAGTCGGGCCGGTTGACGCCGGCGAAGGCGACCTCGATCAGCACCTCGCCCGGACCGGGAGTGGGCACGGCACCCTCGGCCAGCCGCATGATCTCGGGCGGCCCGCCGTCGCCATGGTCGATGTAGCGCAGTGCGCTCATGGCTGGACCCTCCTGTCCCGCTGCTCGCCCACGAGTTCGCGCGCGGCCTGGGCGATGCGGCCGGCGTCGGGGATGAGCGCGGCCTGCAAGTGGGGCGCCGCGGGGATGCGGCAGTCGGCCACGCCCAGGCGCCGCACGGGCGCGTGCAGGCGGCCGAACAGTTCATCCTGCACGCGGGCCGCGATCTCGGCGCCGAAGCCGCCGGTCACGTTGGCCTCGTGCGCGATCAGCAGGCGGCCGGTGCGGCCGGCGCTAGCCAGCAGGGCGGGCCAGTCGAAGGGCGCGATCCAGCGCGCGTTGATCACTTCGGCCTCGATGCCGTCGCGCGCCAGTTGCGCGGCGGCCTCCAGCGCCTGGAACAGCATGGCGCCCCAGGCCACGAGGGTGAGATCGCGGCCCGGCCGCGCGACGCGGGCGCCGCAAGCGTCCTCGATGGGGCCGCCCAGGCTGACGGGCTGCGGGTCGCCGTGGTACATGGCGCGGCTCTCGATGACCAGGGTCGGGTCGTCGCTGCGGATGGCGGCCAGCAGCATGTCGTAGGCATCCTGCGCGGTGGCCGGGATGCCCACGCGCAGCCCGGGGATGTGCGCGTATAGCGCCTCCAGGTTCTGCGAGTGCTGGGCGCACGAACCGGGCGTGGCGCCCTGCTGGGTGCGCACGGTCAGCGGCGCGGCCAGCCGGCCGGCCGAGACGTAGCGCACGTTGGCGGCCTGGTTCACGAGCTGGTCCATGGCGACCAGGCTGAAATCTATCCACATGATCTCGACCACGGGCCGCAGGCCGCTCATGGCCGCGCCCACCGCCACGCCCAGCATGGCGGTCTCGCTGATGGGGGTGTCGAACACGCGGGCGGCGCCGGCCTGCCGCTGCAGATCCTTGGTCACGCCGAAGACGCCGCCGGGCTTGCCGACGTCTTCGCCATACAGGACGACTTCGGGCATGTCCTCCAGCGCGCGGGCCAGCGCGGCGTTCACCGCCTTGCCGAAACTGAGCTGGGCGACCCCCGTGGAAGAAGAAGCTTCAGGCATACAGGTGCTCCATGACGGTGGCCGGATCGGCCAGGGGCGCGGCCAGCGCCGCTTCGGCCGCGCGCGCGATGTCGGCCGCGGCGGCGGCCTCCAGTGCGGCCAGGGCATCGGCCGCCACGCCGGAAGCCTCCAGGTGCTGCCGCAGGCGCGCGATGGGCTCGCGCTGCCGGGCTTCGGTCAGTTCGCCGCGTGGCCGATAGCCTTGCAGGTCGCCGTAGTAGTGGCCGACCAGCCGCTGGGTCATCATCTCGATCAGGGCCGGGCCTTGTCCCGCGCGGGCGCGCGCCGCGTGATGCGCCACGCAGTCGCGCACGGCGGCGACGTCGTTGCCGTCTACCCGTTCCCCGGGCATGCCGTAGGCGGCGGCTCGCTTGTGCAGTTCGGCATCGCGCACGGTCTCGGCCACCGGCGTCAGCTCGGCGTAGGTGTTGTTCTCGCAGATGAACAGCACCGGCAGGTCGCGATACGCGGCGAAGTTCATCGCCTCGTGGATGGCGCCCTGGTTCATGGCGCCGTCACCGAAGGCCGTCAGCGCCACGCGCTCCTCGCCGCGCAGCACCGAGGCCAGCGCGGCGCCACAGGCGATGGGGGCGCCGGCGCCGACGATGGAGTTTTCTCCATAGAAACCGTGGTCGGCGGCGCTGAACATGGCCGAGCCGCCGCGTCCCCGGCAGACGCCGCTTTCGCGGCCCAGCAGCTCGGCCAGTATTCCCTGCGCCGGCACGCCGCGCGCCAGCGCCCACCCGTGGCCGCGATAGGTGGAGAACACGGCGTCGTCCGCCCGCAGCGCCTGGCACGAACCCGCGTAGATGGCTTCCTGGCCGATGCACAGGTGGATCGAACCCTGGATGGACTGCGCCTTACGCAGCTCGGTGATTTTTTCCTCGAGCAGGCGGATGCGCAGCATGGTGTCCAGGGCCGCGAGCTCGCGTGCGAACGGTCCGTCGCCGGATGTCGCCGCGAGGCTCATCGGGCGGCCTGCACGTGCTTGGCGGCCAGCGCGTCGGCCGTGCGCACCAGCAGCGACAGGTCCGAACCGACGATGACCACCGTGGCGCCGGCCGCGACGTAGCGTTCGCACTCCGGCGAGCCCGCCAGCACGCCGGCCGGCATGCCCAGCGCGACCGCGCGCCGTATCCCCTGTTCGATGGCCTCCACGACCTCGGGGTGATTGGGCTGGCCCATGTGTCCCATGTCGGCCGATAGGTCGGTCGGACCGAAGAACACCATGTCCACGCCTTCGACGCGGCAGATCGCGTCCAGGTTCGTCATGGCTTCGCGCGTCTCGATCTGCGCCAGCAGGCAGGTTTCCTGCGCGGCGCGCGCATAGTATTCCTTGTCGCGGCCATAGCGCGTGGCGCGCATGGTGCCGCCCAGGCCGCGCACGCCGCCCGCCGGTGGGTAGCGGGTGTAGCGCACCGCGGCGCGGGCCTCGTCGGCGTTCGAGATGTTGGGCACCATCAGCGCCTGCGCGCCCAGGTCCAGGTATTGCTTGAACGAGGCGGGCTCCAGGATGGGGACACGCACCGTGGCCGCCGTGTGGCCCGTGGCCAGGGCCGCGAACTGCGCATGCAGGTGGGGCATGCTCTGGGGCGAATGCTCCAGGTCGAACATGATGAAGTCGAAACCGCTGCCGGCCAGCGCCTCCACGGTCTGCAAGGCGTTGGAGACACAGAACAGTCCATACTGGGGATGCCCGGACTGGATCAGGCGCTTGAATCGGTTTTGCACGGGGGATGAGGTCATGTCTTACTCCGGTGAAATGCCTGCCTTGCGTTGGACCTCCTGCCAGATGGGCAGGTCGGCCTTCATTTGAGCCGTCATCTCGGCGGGGGTGGAGCCGGTCAGCTCGACGCCGTTGCTGCGGAACTTCTCGCGCAGCGCGGGTTGGCGCAGGATGGCGCGCAGCTCGGTCGACAGCTTGTCGATGATGGGTTGGGGAACGCCCGCCGGCGCGACGATGCCGAACCAGAACGAGGCGTCGAAACCGGGCACGGTGTCGGCGATGGGCGGGATGTCGGGCGTGCCGCTGGCGCGCGTCTTGCTGGTGACGCCCAGCACCCGCAGCCGGCCGCCGTGGACCAGCGGCAGGGCCGAGGTGCCGACGTCGAACACCAACTGGATCTGGCCGCCGACGAGATCGCTCAGCGCCGGCATGCTGCCCTTGTAGGGAATGTGGACCATGTCCGTGCCGGTCATGGACTTGAACATTTCCGCGGTCAGGTGCAGCGAGCTGCCCGCGCCTATCGAACCGAAGCTGAGCTTGCCGGGATTGCCGCGGGCATAGGCGATGAGATCGGCCACCGACTTCACCGGCAACGAGGGATTGACCACCAGGTACAGCGGCGTGGTGAAGGCCAGCGACACCGGCGCGAAGTCCTTGAAGGGGTCGTAGGGCAGGTTCTTCTGCGCCGAGATGTTCAGCACGAGGCTGGACAGGCTGCCCAGGAACAGCGTGTAGCCGTCGGCCGGCGACTTGGCCACGAACTCCGCGCCTATCATCTGGCTGGCGCCGGGCTTGTTCTCGACGATGACAGGCTGGCCCAGGCGCTGCGCGAGGTTCAGCGCGATGTCGCGCGCGGCGGTATCGCCGATGCCGCTGGGCGGGTAGGGCACCACCAGCTTGATCGGTTTGACCGGGTAGTTCTGGGCGTGGGCGCCCGGTGTTGCCAGAGCGCAGGACAGCACTGCGCTCGTTGCCGCGAGCAGCTTGAGTAGTCTCATCTTCGTCTCCGGAATGTCGGCGCTGTATCCGCGCCGCTTCATGCTTGAGGGGAAATCAGCGGGTCATCGCTCCTGCCCGACGTAGCCCTGGGGATTGCCGAAACGCTCGGTCATGACTTCGTCCAGCGCCTTGGACTTGTGCGCGACCCAGCCGCCGGACATCACGGCGTACGCGTCGGGGTGGGACAGCGCCTGAGGCGTTCCGCCCGCCATCTCGTCGCGGATCAGGCCCAGCAGCAGGCGGCGCATGCGCACGATGCCCAGGTCGGTGGGGCCGAGGTGCTCGCGCGTGCGGTCGGCGATCGGGCCCTGGCTGTCCTGGATGGCGGCGTCCTGTTCGGACACGCCCTGGATGCCGGTGAAGCTGTTGTGCTTCTGGTCCTGGCGGTCGATCAGGTAGTCGTTGCGCAGGTTCCGATAGGGCACGTAGTGCTCGTCCACCTGCGCGTGGATGGTGTGCCCCTGGCGCGCCGCCTCCCGCTCTTCCTCGGTCAGCGGCCGGTCGGGGTTCCAGGTATAGGTGTAGATCCAGCACGAGGTGTCGTCCACGGGCACGAAGGTCTGCCCATGGTAGTTCTCGCCGGGGAAGGCGCTGGGCGCCAGCGCGTGGTTGGGGACCAGGTAATGGGCGATGCGCCAGTACAGATCGTCGCCGTCGGCCTTGCGCGCCCCGCCCACCACCAGGCCGGCGGGAAACTCGTCCACCGAGAACGCCGGCATCGGGTCGTCGCGCACCCACTTGAAGCGGTCGTTGCGCACGGCCTGCGCGCCCAGCGCGGCATGCTTGATCCGTTCCATCACGGCTTCGGCGGTCTCGGCTTCGTCCGTGCCCACCAGCATGTGCAGGAACGAGAAATGGGTCGTGTCCAGCGCGCCCTCGACGCATTGCAGCCAGTTGCAGTCCTGCCATTTTTTGCTGACGTAGCGGTGCGAGGGCGGCACCAGGGCGAAGGCCAGCCTGGGCAGCGGCGGCGGTTCGGCGGCCGGCCCCATGTAGGCCCAGACGTATTCGCCCCATTCCCGCGTGGGGTAGGACTTCAGGCGGACGCGGTCGCGGTAGGGCGAATCGGCCGGCATGCTGGGCATGTCCACGCAGCGTCCGTCCACGTCGAATTTCCAGCCGTGGAACACGCAGCGCAGCCCCGCGTGCTCGTTGCGGCCGTAGTAGAGATTGGCACCGCGGTGCGGACAGACGGGATCGACCACGCCGATGCGCCCGCTGCTGTCGCGAAAGGCCAGCAGGTCCTCGCCCAGTACCTTGATGCGCTTGGGCGGACAGTCCGGCTCCGGCAGTTCCCCGGACAGCAGCACCGGCACCCAGAACTGGCGCAACAGGCGGCCGGCGGGGGTGTCGGGGCCGGAACGGGTGATCAGTTCGTTGTCTTCCGCGCTCAGCATGATGGTGCCGTCTCCTTGGTGTTCGTGCAGGAAGTGTCGTGCCGTGCGGGAAATCGCTGGTAGGGAAGTTCGGATATTTTGAATAGCATTCTGCAATGCAGAATACGCACTGGACCGCCATGCCCCGCAATCCCTACCAGATCGACGAGGAGCCCAGCGACATCGAGTTCGATGCCTACGAGGCGCACGAGGGCGATCGGCTGTTCGCCTCCACGCTGGCCCGGGGGATGCAGATCCTGCGCTGCTTCACCCCGCTCGAGCCGGCGCTGGGCAACAAGGAGCTGGCGCGGCGTACCGGCCTGTCGCCCCCGACCATCTCGCGCTTCACCTACACCCTCGTGAAGCTGGGCTACCTGCGGCCCGACACGCTGTCGGGGAAGTACCGCCTGGCGCCGGGCGTGGTGTCGCTGGGCTATCCGCTGCTGGCCTCGATCACCTTGCGGCAACTGGCCCGTCCGCTGATGAACGTGCTGGCCGAGTCGATGAACTGCTCGGTGTCGATGGGCATACGCGACCGCCTCAGCATCGTCTACGTGGAGACGAGCCGCATCACGAGTGCCTTCGCGCCGCAGCTCTCGGACATCGGCCTGCGCTTTCCCATCGTCTCTACCGCCATCGGCCATGCCTTCATCTCGGGGTGCGAGGCCACCGAACGGCAGAAGCTGCTGAACGAGATCCGGGTCAAGACACCGCGCATGTGGACCGAACACCAGGACCACGCGGCGCGTTCGGTCGAGGCCTTCGCCAAGAAGGGTTTTTGCAGCGTCTACGGCGAACAGCACCCCGACCACTATGCCGTGGGCGTGCCCATGGGCCGGCTGCGCGACGGCGAGCTGATCGTGTTCAACGCCGTCATCCCGCGTTTTCGCGCCTCGCGGCAGAGCGTGGAGGAGGGGCTGGCGCCCAGGCTGGTGGAGATGGTGGCGCAGGTGCGCCGCAGCAGCTACGCGGTCTGACGCGGCCGCCGCCGCAGGGTGTCGTCGAAGGCCGCCGCGTTGCGCACGCCCTGGTCCTCGAAGTTGGTGTTGAACAGCACGTGGACGTTGGCCGCGGCCTGCGTGAGCTTGCGCACCAGTTCGGCGATGCGTTCCAGTTCTTCGGGCGTGTATTCGTAGACGAAGCGGCCGGACGAGGCGGCGATGCCCCGGCGGTTCCAGACCTGGCTGTTGCGCCCGTGCAGGCGTACTACCGCCAGGCCGGGGCGCGTGGCCGCCCAGACGGCGGGCACGCTGTTCACATACTGGTTGGGGCTGTCGACCACGGTGTGGGCCGCGCCCAGTTCGCGCAGCAGGGCCAGCGTGCCGGATCGGCCCGCCGGGTCCAGCCAGCCGCGATGGCGGAATTCCACCGCGTGGACCTGGTCCTCCATGCGCCGCGCGCAGGCGCAGACCAGCGCGCGGCCGGCGGCATTGTTGCGCACCCGGGGCGCGTACTGGAAATGGACCGCCGCCAACTGGCCGCTCTGGCGCAGTGGCTCCAGGCCTTGCAGGAAACGGCTCCAGAGTTCGTCGCGCAACTCGCCAGGCAGGGTGGCGTGGTCGACGATGCGGGCCTCGGGCGGGAGTTCCGCGCCGATGTCGGCCGGCAGCGCCGCGACTGGCGTCAGGTGTCCGGTGAACAGGCGGAAGGCCTTCAGATGGAAGACGAAATCCGGCGGCGTGCGCCGGGTCCACAGGTAGGCCGTGCGCGCGTCCGGCAGGCGGTAGTAGCTGCTGTCCACCTCGACCAGCGGGAAGCGCGAGGCGTAGAAGCGCAGCCGGTCCTCGGCCGTGCGGGCCGAGGTGGGATAGAAGCGGCCGCAGGCCAGCAGGGTCGGGTCGGTCCAGGACGAGGTGCCGACGCGGACGGTCATGGCGGGAAATCCGGAGGAAGGGAACGGGCGTTTATACTGGATGAATATACAGTCTTCCCGCGTCCCATGTCACATGTCCCCGACACGCCGGCCCACGATCCCTGGGCCGACCTGAATCCCCGCCAGCGCGAAGCCGTCGAGTACGGCACCGGCGCCGATGCCGATCGCTGCGGACCGCTGCTGGTCATCGCCGGCGCGGGCTCGGGCAAGACCAACACGCTGGCCCACCGGGTGGCCAACCTGGTTCTGAAGGGCACCGACCCGCACCGGATCCTGCTGCTGACGTTCTCGCGCCGCGCCGCCATCGAAATGGAGCGCCGCGCGGGCCGGGTGATGCAGGCCGTGCTGGGCATGGGCGGGCAGCCGCCGTCGCTGCCCTGGGCCGGCACCTTCCATGCCATCGGCGCGCGGCTGCTGCGCGACTACGCCTCGCGCATCGGCTTGTCCGAGGCCTTCACCATCCACGACCGCGGCGATGCCGAGGACCTGATGGGCTTCGCGCGGCACGAACTGGGGTTCTCGGGCACCAAGTCCCGTTTTCCCTTGAAGGGCACCTGCCTGGCCATCTACTCGCGCGCGGTCAACAGCCAGGCGCCGTTGGACGGCGTGCTGGCCCGGCACTTTCCCTGGTGCGCGCAGTGGGAAGAGCAACTGAAGACGCTGTTCGGCGCCTACGTGCAGGCCAAACAGGACCAGCACGTATTGGACTACGACGACCTGCTGCTGTACTGGGCCGAGATGACGAAGGAGCCCGCCATCGCGGCCGAGTTGGGCGCCACCTTCGACCACGTGCTGGTCGACGAATACCAGGACACCAACCGCCTGCAGGCGGAGATCCTGCTGGCCATGAAGCCGGACGGCCGCGGCCTGACGGTGGTGGGGGACGACGCCCAGTCCATCTATTCGTTCCGCGCCGCGACCGTGCGCAACATCCTGGATTTCCCCTCGCAGTTCGCGCGGCCCGCACACGTCGTCACACTGGATCGCAACTACCGCTCGACCCAACCCATCCTGGATGCCTCCAACGCCGTCATCGCCGAGGCGCCCGAGCGCCACGCCAAGCAGCTCTGGACCGACCGTGCCTCGGCGCAGCGGCCGCAACTGGTCTACGTCAGCGACGAGCCGGGGCAGGCGAGATGGGTGGCGGACCAGATCCTGGCGCGGCGCGAGACCGGCGTACGGCTGATGTCGCAGGCGGTGCTGTTCCGCTCGGCCAGCCACAGCGCCGGGCTGGAACTGGAGCTCACCCGCCGCAACATTCCCTTCGTGAAGTTCGGCGGCCTGAAATTCCTCGAGGCCGCGCACGTGAAAGACGTGCTGGCCCTGCTGCGCTGGGCGGCCAATCCGCTGGGCCGGCTGTCGGGCTTTCGCGTGGCGCAGTTGATGCCCGGCATCGGCCCGGCCAATGCCGCGCGCCTGCTCGATGCCATGGCCGAGTCCACGCACGCGGTGCGGGCACTGGCCGATTTTTCCCCGCCGGCCGCCGCCGCGGAGGACTGGAAGACTTTCGCCGATACCTTCGTGGCGCTGAGCGACCCCGGCCTGGCCTGGCCCGCGCATCTGGACCTCGCGCTGCGGTGGTACGGCCCGCATCTCCAGCGGCTGTACGACGACGCGGTCGTGCGCCAGGCCGACCTGGACCAACTGGCGCGCATCGCCGGCACTTACGGATCGCGCGAGCAGTTCCTGACCGAGCTGACCCTGGATCCGCCCGACGCCACCAGCGCGCAGTCGGGGCAGCCGCTGCTGGACGAGGACTACCTCATCCTGTCCACGATCCATTCGGCCAAGGGGCAGGAGTGGAAGGCCGTCTATGTGCTGAACGTGGTCGATGGCTGCATTCCGTCGGACATGAGCACCGGCGACGCCGACGAGATCGAAGAGGAACGCCGCCTGCTGTACGTGGCCATGACTCGCGCCAAGGAGGACCTGCAACTGGTCGTGCCGCAGCGGTTCTACGTGCATCAGCAAAGCGGGATGGGCGACCGCCACGTCTATGGCACGCGCAGCCGTTTCATTCCGGAAGGCATGCTGCCGCTGTTCGAGATCCTGCCCAAGGCCAGGCAGGGCGCGCCGTCCGCCGCGCCGGCCCAGCCGGCCGTCCGCGTGGACATCGCCAGCCGCATGCGCAACGCCTGGCGCTAGGCGCCGAAATGCTTGACGCAAAAATATTTTAAGTATGAAATAATAACTACCAGACAGGCGGATACGCGTGTTCCGCCGCCATTTTTCCAGCCGTCGAGCCGGCCAGCGGAGGATCCATGAATATCGCGTGCATCGGAGGAGGGCCCGCCGGGCTGTATTTCGCGCTGCTGATGAAGAAGCGGGATCCATCATCCCGCATAGTCGTCATCGAGCGCAACCGTCCTTACGATACCTTCGGCTGGGGCGTGGTCTTCTCGGACCAGACGCTGGGCAACCTGGTGCAGGCCGACGAAACCACCGCGCGCCGCATCCTCCAGTCCTTCAACCACTGGGACGACATCGACGTCCATTTCAAGGGACGCACCATTACCTCGGGCGGCCACGGCTTCTGCGGCATTGGCCGCAAGCGCCTGCTGAACATCCTGCAGGACCGCTGCGTGGAACTGGGCGTCGAACTGGTGTTCGAGACCGAGGTGGAAGACGACCAGGAAGTGGCCCGTCGCTACGGGGCCGACCTGGTCATCGCCTGCGACGGCCTGAACAGCAAGGTCCGCAAGCGCTATGAAGACGTCTTCAAGCCGGACATCGAAACCCGCGATTGCCGTTTCGTCTGGCTGGGCACCAAGAAGCTGTTCCCGGCCTTCACCTTCGCGTTCGAGGAAACCGAGCACGGCTGGTTCCAGGCACATGCCTATCAATACGACGGCGATACCTCCACCTTCATCATCGAGACCCCCGACGAGGTCTGGCAGCGAGCCGGCATCGACAAGATGAACCAGTCCGAGGCCATTGCCTTCTGCGAAAAACTCTTCGCCAAATACCTGGATGGCCAGCCGCTGCTGAGCAATTCGCCCCACCTGCGCGGTTCGGCGAACTGGATCCGTTTCCCGCGCATCGTCTGCGGCAACTGGGTCCACTGGAACGACATCGATGGCAAGCGCGTGCCGGTCGTGCTGATGGGCGACGCGGCCCACTCGGCGCATTTCTCCATCGGCTCCGGCACCAAGCTGGCGCTCGAGGACGCGATCGAGCTGGCGCGCTGCTTCGACACCTACCAGGGGCAGGACCTCGAGGGCGTGATGGCCGGCTACGAGGCGGTGCGGGCCATCGAGGTATTGAAGATCCAGAGCTCGGCGCGCAATTCCATGGAGTGGTTCGAGAACGTCGACCGCTACGTCGACATGGAGCCCGAGCAGTTCGCCTATTCCATGCTGACGCGCAGCCAGCGCCTGTCGCACGAGAACCTGCGGCTGCGCGACCCATCCTATGTCGAAGGCTACGAGCGTTGGTTCGCGCGCAAGGCGTGCGCGGCGGCCGGCCTGGCCGAGCCCCCCGAGCCGCGCGGCAAGTCCGTTCCTCCCATGTTGACGCCGCTGCGCGTGCGCGACCTGGTCCTGAAGAACCGCATCGTCATGTCGCCCATGGCCCAGTATTCGGCGGTGGGCGGCACGGTGGGCGACTTCCACATGGTGCACCTGGGCAGCCGTGCGATGGGCGGGGCCGCCATGGTCGTCGCCGAGATGACCTGCGTATCGGCCGACGCGCGCATCACGCCGGGGTGCCCTGGGCTTTACCGCCCCGAGCATACCGAGGCCTGGAAGCGCATCGTCGATTTCGTGCACGAACATACCGATGCCCGGATCGCCGTGCAGATCGGGCACGCCGGGCCCAAGGGATCGACCAGGCTGGCCTGGGAAGGCACGGATCTGCCGCTGGAGTCCGGCAACTGGCCGCTCATCGCCGCGTCCGAGGAACAATACCTGGCCGGCGTGTCGCAGGTGGCTCGTGCGGCCACGCATGACGACATGCGCCGCATCCTGGGCGATTTCGTGCACGCCACGCTCGAGGCCGAGAAGGCCGGGTTCGATTGGCTGGAACTGCACTGCGCCCACGGCTACCTGCTGTCCACCTTCATTTCGCCGCTGACCAACCGCCGCACGGACGAGTACGGCGGCAGCCTGGAGAACCGCTGCCGCTATCCGCTCGAGGTCTTCGCCGCGATGCGTGCGGTGTGGCCTGCGCACAAGCCCATGAGCGTTCGCATCTCGGCGCACGACTGGGTCGAGGGCGGGATCACGCCCGACGACGCGGTCGAGATCGCCCGGCTCTTCAAGGCCGCCGGCGCCGATATGATCGATTGCTCGTCGGGGCAGGTCAGCAAGCGCGAGCAGCCGGTGTACGGCCGCATGTTCCAGACGCCGTTCGCCGACCGCGTCCGCAACGAGGCCGAGATCCGGACCATCGCGGTGGGCGCCATTTTCGAGGCCGACCACGTCAATGGCATCATCGCGGCGGGGCGCGCCGACCTGTGCGCGCTGGCCCGGCCGCACCTGGCCAATCCGGCGTGGACGCTGCTGGAATCGGCGAAGATGGGATGGGACGTGGAGTGGCCCAAGCAGTACTACGCGGGCCGCCTGCAACTGGAACGCAACCTGGAACGCGAACGCCAGGTAGCGGCTGCGACGCAAGGCATGTCGCCGCGCGAAATCGCCGCGCGCCTACTGGAGTAAGGATGGATAGCCTGAACGGAAAGCATGCGCTGGTGACTGGCGGCGCGCGGGGCATAGGCCTCGCCATCGCCCGCGAGCTGTTGCGCCAGGGGGCCGCGGTCACCCTGACGGGCCGCGACCAGGCCGCGCTGGATGGCGCGGTGGCGGCGCTGGCACCACAGGGCGCCGTGCGTCGGGTGCGGATGGACGTGGCCGAATCGGCCTCGGTCGAGCAGGGCATGGCCGAGGCCGTGCGCGCGTCGGGGCGCATCGACATCCTCGTCAACAACGCCGGCCAGGCCGAATCGGCGTCCGTGGGCAAGACCGACGACGCCTTGTGGGCGCGCATGCTGGCGGTCAACCTGAGCGGAAGCTTCTATTGCTCGCGCGCGGTGCTGCCCGGCATGCTGGAGGCCGGCTGGGGGCGCATCGTCAACGTGGCCAGCACCGCCGGCCTGATCGGCTATACCTACACGGCGGCCTATTGCGCGTCCAAGCACGGCGTCGTCGGATTGACGCGTGCGATGGCGCTGGAGGTCGCCACCAAGGGGGTCACGGTCAACGCCGTGTGCCCCGGCTTTACCGAAACCGACCTGGGCCGCGAGGCCATCGCCAACATATCCGCCCGCACCGGCCGCAGCCAGGCCGAGGCCACGGCGGCGCTGGCCGCGTTCAATCCGCAGAAACGGCTGGTGCAGCCCGACGAAGTGGCCCATGCCGCCGTCTGGCTGTGCCTGCCCGCCTCGGCAGCGATGAACGGCCAGGCCATCGCGGTCGCGGGCGGCGAAGTCACTTGAAGGAGTAACGATGGCTCGCAAGCCCATCGATGAAACCGGTACCGGCGCGGGACGCGAGCCCGCGCCGGTGCTCGACCTGGAAGCCCGGCTGACGGAAGACCACCACCAGTCGCTGGTATTGTGGCTGCGCATGCTGTCCTGCACGGTGCGAATCGAGACCGAGATCCGCTCGCGCTTGCGCGCCGATTTCGACATCACGCTGCCGCGCTTCGACCTCATGGCCCAGCTCGAGCGGCATCCCGAGGGATTGCGCATGGGCGAGCTGTCGCAGCGCATGATGGTGACCGGCGGCAACGTCACCGGCATCACCGACCAGCTCGAGGAAGAAAAGCTGGTGGTGCGCGAACCCTCGCCGGAGGACCGTCGCGCCTTCGTGGTCAAGCTCACGCCGTCCGGACGCAAGGCCTTCGCGAAGATGGCGGCGGTGCACGAGCAGTGGATCGTCGAGCTGTTCTCGACCCTGCCCGCGGCGTCCAAGGACACGCTGATCGAACTGCTGTCGCAATTGAAACAGGGGCTGACCGACCGGTCGCCCGCCGAACGCAAACAGAACGGGGGATGACGACCATGCGCCATGTTCATGGGGAAAGACAGATGCTGCACGGCGGCCGTACCGTCATGGCCGACTACGAGGCCCGGCATTTCTCGCTGCAGGTGCGCGACGCGGTCGCCATCGTCACGCTCGACCGTCCCGAGCGCAAGAATCCGCTCACCTTCGATTCGTATGCCGAGCTGCGCGATTTCTTCCGCGCGCTGGCCTATGCCGACGACATCCGCACGGTGGTGGTGCAGGGCGCCGGCGGCAATTTCTGTTCCGGCGGCGACGTGCACGACATCATCGGCCCGCTCACCCGCCTGGACATGCCGTCGCTGCTGGCCTTCACGCGGATGACGGGCGACCTGGTGAAGGCCATGCGCGCCTGCCCGCAGCCCATCGTGGCGGCCGTGGACGGCGTGTGCGCGGGCGCGGGCGCCATCCTGGCGATGGCCTCGGACATGCGCCTGGGCACCGCGCGCAGCAAGACCGCGTTCCTGTTCACCCGCGTCGGCCTGGCCGGCTGTGACATGGGCGCATGCGCGCTGCTGCCGCGCGTGATCGGACAGGGCAGGGCGTCCGAACTGCTGTACACCGGTCGTTCGATGGGCGGGGACGAGGGCGAGCGCTGGGGCTTCTTCAACCGCCTGTGCGAACCGGATGCCTTGGCGGACCAGGCCTACGAACTGGCTGCCAGCCTGGCGCAGGGGCCGATGTTCGCCCACGCGATGACCAAGCGCATGCTGCACCAGGAATGGAACATGGGCATCGAGCAGGCCATCGAGTCCGAAGCGCAGGCCCAGGCCATCTGCATGGCCACCAACGATTTCCACCGCGCTTATCACGCCTTCGTTGCGAAACAACGGCCCGTCTTCGAAGGGGACTGAAGGAGAGGTCCCCCCCCTACGCGCTTACGCGCGCCCCCCAGGGGGCGGCACTGGCGGACCGGCGGAGCCGGATCCGCTGTGCCCTGGAAAGTAATTCACTGGAGTTGAGATGAGTGAGACATCGAATTCGAGCAGGGCGCAGCACCTGGCCTGGCCGTTCTTCGAGCTGCGGCACCAGGAACTGGTGGCGGAGCTCGATCCCTGGGCGGCGCGGCGGGTGGTGCATGCGCATGGCGGGGATACCGATGCGACCTGCCGCGGGCTGGTGCGCGCGCTGGGCGAGGATGGGTGGCTGCGGTATGCCGTGGCTGGACTGGAGCATGGCGGGCTGACCAACACCATCGACACGCGCGCCGTCTGCCTGATCCGCGAGACACTGGCCTATCACGACGGGCTGGCGGATTTTTCCTTCGCCATGCAGGGCCTGGGGTCGGGCGCGATCAGCCTGTTCGGCACCGGCGACCAGCGCGCGCGCTACCTGCCGCGCGTGGCCGCCGGCCAGGCCATCGCCGCCTTCGCGCTGTCCGAACCCGAGGCGGGTTCGGACGTGGCAGCGATGGCTTGCGCGGCCACGCTGGATGGTTCGCACTATGTGCTGGACGGCAGCAAGACCTGGATCTCGAATGGCGGCATCGCCGACTTCTACGTGACGTTCGTGCGGACCGGCGAGGCGCCGGGCGCGCGCGGCATCACCGCCCTGGTGGTCGATGCCGATACCCCTGGGCTGGAGATCGCCGAGCGCATCGACGTGATCGCGCCGCATCCGCTGGCGCGGCTGCGCTTCGACGGCTGCCGCGTGCCGGTGTCCCAGCGGCTGGGCGAGCCGGGGCAGGGCTTCAAGGTCGCGATGGCCACGCTGGACGTCTTCCGCACCTCGGTGGCGGCCGCGGCACTGGGCTTCGCCCGCCGCGCCCTGGACGAGGCGCTGGCGCGGGCGACCTCGCGCCGCATGTTCGGCCAGACGCTGGCCGATTTCCAGTTGACCCAGGCCAAGCTGGCCGAGATGGCCACCGGCGTCGACGCCGCGGCGCTGCTGACCTACCGGGCGGCATGGATGCGCGACGGCGGCGCGCGCATCACCAAGGAGGCGGCCATGGCCAAGATGACCGCCACCGAGACCGCGCAGCGCGTGATCGACGCGGCGGTGCAGATGTTCGGCGGGCAGGGCGTGGTCAGCGGCGAGACGGTCGAGCGGCTGTATCGCGAGATCCGCGCGCTGCGCATCTACGAAGGCGCCACCGAAGTCCAGCAACTGATCATCGCCCGCGAACTGCTGCGCGCGGCGGGCGCGGCCTGAAGAACGACGAAAGGAGAACCCATGGCATCGAATATCGAAATCCTGCAGCCGGCCGGATGGCCCCGCCCCCGCGGCTATAGCAACGGCCTGGCCGCCCGCGGCAAGCAGATCTTCATCAGCGGGATGATAGGCTGGGAGCCCGACGGCGTGTTTCGGGCCAAGGACTTTGCCGGCCAGGTCCGGCAGGCGCTGGCCAACATCGTCGAAGTGCTGGCCGAAGCCGGCGCGGGGCCGGAGCACATCGTGCGCATGACCTGGTACGTCGTGGACAAGCGGGTCTACGTCGCGTCCTACGAGGACATCGGCAAGGCCTACCGCGAGATCATCGGCCGCCATTTCCCCGCGATGACGGCGGTGCAGGTGGCCGGCTTGGTCGAGGACGAGGCCCAGGTCGAGATCGAGGTGACGGCGGTCATCCCGGACTGATCGCATCCGGGTCGCGCGGCGCGGAGGGGATGGGTATCATTTCACGTATGGACGTTCGCACACACGGAGAGCCATCGTGAAAGACACCCCCCACAGCCTCAAGCCCGGGTACTACTGGTATTTCATCGACACCGACCCGCCGTCTGTCATCCACATCCACGACACGGGCGCGGCCAGCCTGATGGGCACCGACTACGAGGTGCCGCCCGAAGACGTGGCGGAAATGATCTCGCGCGGCGAGACCTTCGTCTGGATCGATCCGCCGCTGGTGCCCTAGCTACAGGGTTTCAGTGCCATACGCCGGCCTCGACGAAGATGTGCCGGCTGGCTTCCAGCAGCTCGGCGCGGGGCGCGCCCAGCTTGATGGCTTCGCCCACCTGTAGCGGCACGTACTTGGTGGCCGACACCAGCACCGGTTGTCCGGCCGGTTGGCCCGGCCAGCTCAGGGCCAGGCAGTGCTGGTGATGCGGCTTCTCGCCTTCATACTTGGCCACCACGACGCCGCTGCGCAGCTCGATGGCGGTGCCCGCATGATGGTCGATCTCGAACTGAGGCAAACTTCCCAGGAACCTGATGTAGGGATGCAGCGCGGCCATCGTCGTCTCCCCCGCGTACCGGGTAGGCCTATCCTACTTCAACGGGGGATTTCGTCCAATGCCTGCGCGAGGCGGTGCTTGCCCTTGCCGAAGGTGTCGGCGTATTGCCGCGTGAAGGCGGCGCCGAAGAAGAATATCTGCGCCGAATAATAGATCCACAGGATCAGCGCGATGACCGAACCGGCAACGCCGTAGGACGACGCCACGCTGCCGTGGCCCAGGTACAGGCCGATGACGCCCTTGCCGATCAGGAACAGCACGGCCGTCATCAGCGCGCCCGGAACGACCTCCCGCCAGGGGATAGGGATGCTGGGCAGCAGCTTGAACACCACCGCGAACAGCGCCGTGACCACGGCGAACGAAAACAGGTTGGACACCAGCAGCGCCGCCGTCGAGAACACCGACTCGGCCCAGTAGGCGTGCCAGTATTCCTGCAGGGCGGCCAGCGCGGCGTTGATGGCCAGCGAGATCAGCAGGAACAGGGCCAGGACCAGCACCAGCCCGAACGACAGCAGCCGGCCGCGGACCAGGGCCCAGATGCCCGACGTTCTCGAGGACGGCACGTCCCACAACTCGTCCAGGCTTTCTTTCAATTCCGAGAAGGCCGTGGTCGCGCTGAACATCAGCAGCACGGTCGAGATCAGGGCGGCTGCCCAGCCCTTGTCCGATTGCTGGGCGCTGGCCAGGACAGTCTGGATGGCCTCGGCTCCCTGGCGGCCCGTCAGCGAGCCGATCTGGCTGACGAGCTGGTTGCGCACGGCCTCCTCGCCGAAGAAGGCGCCCGCGATGGCGATGACCAGCAGCAGGATGGGCGCGAGCGAGAACACCATGTACAAGGCCAGCGCCGCGCCCTTGCTGGCGGCGCGGTGCTCGGACCACCGGCGCGCGGTGTCCCACAGCAGCGCGACGATGAGCACGCGGCGCAGGCGGTCCAGGTAAGAGCCCATGGGCATGGCGGCGGCACCTCCGCGGGAACGGCATGGCTCCATTCTGGGCGTGGGGCCGCGCGGCGTCAGCCTCCGAACACAAACCGACGCAAATGTAGATTTTGCTAACGCATTGCCGATGTGCGACCATCGCCCGGTCAAATGTGCATTCCCGCCCGCGATACCAGAACCTCAGGAGACAACACCATGAAGCCGCGCGTCCTGCTGGCCGTGCTCGGGACCTTGTGCGCCTCGGCGGTCCACGCGCAAAGCGCCGGATCCAACATCATCGGCGTGGGCTGGGTACGTGTCATGCCTCAGGATTCGAGCAAGCCGCTCACCATCGTCGCGCCGGGCGCGCTGGCCGGGCCGGTGCCCAATACCGGATCGTCGCTGGAAAGCGCGGACACCCTGGGGCTGACCTACACCCGCTTCCTGACCGACCACATCGCGGCCGAACTGGTCCTGGGCGTGCCGCCCCGGTTCAGGCTGAACGGCGCGCAGGCGCTGGCGCCCGTGGGGGAACTCGGCTCCGCCCGCCAGTGGAGCCCGGGGGTGGTGTTCAAGTATTTCTTCGGGGACGCCGACAGCGCCTTTCGTCCCTTCGTCGGCGCCGGGCTGAGCTACATCTGGTATTCGGACGTGCGCCTGACCGACGGCTTCCAACGCGCGGTGTCGGAAACGGTCACCCGCAACGCCAATCCCGATCTCAGGACCGAGGCTAAGGTCGACAGCAAGTGGGCACCCATGCTTAACGTCGGGGCGGCCTACCAGATCGACAGGCACTGGGGCGCCTTGCTGTCGGTGTCCTACCTGCCGCTCAAGACCCGTGCCCACCTGCGCACCTACGGCACGCCGGTGGGCACGGTCGAAAGCCAATCGGACCTGAAGATCAACCCGATCGTGGGGATGCTGGCCGTTACCTATCGCTTTTGAACGGCCCGGGCGTCAGTCTTGCGCGCTGAAGCCGGTCTGGGCCACGATGTCGCGCCAGCGCGCGATTTCGCTACGGGTGTAGTCGGCCAGCGCGTCGTGCCCGGCATAGGCCGGATTCACCCCTTGCTCCACAAGCTTGCGCTGGACGTCGGCGTCTTGCATGACCTGGCCCACGGCCTCGTCCAGCTTGTTCACCACGGCGGCGGGCGTGCCCTGGGGCGCGTACAGCCCGTACCAGCCGGTGGCGTTCACATCGGGATAACCGGCTTCGGTCATGGTCGGGACGCTGGGGGCGGCGGGCTGCCTGCGCGCCCCGGTCACGGCCAGGATCTTCAGCTTGCCGCCCTGGGCCAGTTGCTGGGCAACCTGCAGGACCACGAAGCCGAACTGCACCTGACCGCCCACGAGGTCGGTCACCAGGGGCGCCGAGCCCTTGTAGGGGACGTGCTGCATGTCCAGCTGCGCCTTGCGGTTGAACATGTCGCCGGCGAACTGCGACGGCGAGGCGGCGCCGAACGATCCATACGAGTATTTGCCGCGCCCGGTCCGCAGCCAGGACACGAGCTCGCCCAGCGAGGCCGCGGGCACGCTGGCCGGGGTGGCCAGGGCCAGCTCGAAATCCACCAGTCGCGCCACGGCGGTGAAGTCCTTGACGGGGTCGTAGGGCAGTTTCTTGAAGGTGACGGGGTTGACCGCCATGGTCTGGGCAAAACCCATCAGCAGCGTATAGCCGTCGGCCGGGGCCTTGGCGGCGGCGGCCGAGCCGATGAAACCGTTGGCGCCGGCCTTGTTCTCGATGATGATCGGCTGCCCCAGGCGGGTGCGCAGTTTGTCGGCGACCATGCGGGCGACGACGTCGGGCGTGCCGCCCGCCGGGCCCGGCACCACCAGCGTGATGGGGCGGGAAGGGTAGGCGTCGGCCTGCGCGGCGGTGGCCGCCAGCAGGCAGGAGATCGTCAGGATGGCGTGGCGGAACATGATTTTCCTTTTTGCTGCGAACCCTTCATCCTAAGGGCGGGGCAGCCGGACCGGGTAATGAAAATCCCCGGCCCGGATATGCCGGTTGACTATATCGACATGCGTGATGCGGGGAGTTTCGGGGTATTCCTTAACGAAACCGGTGTGGTCAACGGTACGGTTTTTGCTATCCTCAAGAAGACGCTACTCCGGGGAGGTGGTCGATGCGCCTGACGCGCGCTGAGGGTTTGAGACAGGGCGCACAGGGCGCGTGCGGTTGGGCCAGAAAATTCCTCCTGGCGGTGGCGGCGGTCGTCGCGGCTGGGTGCTCGCCCGGCGGTCCGGACGGCGGCACGCCGCTGAACAGCCCCTACGCGGCCGGCGCCGAGCGCGAGAACGTCATGTACACGGCGTTCACGCAGCGCTCGCCCAAGTACCTGGACCCGGCCAGTTCCTATTCGGTCGACGAGACCCCCTACACCTACCAGATCTACGAGCCGCTGTACGGCTACGACTACCTGAAGCGGCCCTACCAGCTCGCGCCTCGGGCGGCCGTCCAGGTGGTCGATCCGGTCTACCTGGACGCGCAAGGCAAGCGCCTGCCGGACGACGTGCCGGGGGAGCAGGTGGTGCAAAGCGTCTACGACATCCCGATCAAGCCCGGCATCCGGTTCCAGCCGCACCCCGCGTTCGCGGTGGACGAAGCCGGCCGGGACCTGTACCGGCACCTGGCCCCCGCGGACCTGGAGGGCAAGTACGCCATCCCGGACTTTCCTCGCACCGGTTCGCGCGAATTGACCGCCGACGACTACGTCTACGGCATCCGCCGCCTGGCCACCACCCGTGTGGTATCGCCCATCTACGCGCACATGACCGACTACATCGTCGGTTTCAAGGAGTACGGCGACCGCATCCGCGCCGCCGACGCCGAGCTGCGCAAGGGCCTGGTCCCGACCACGCGCGACCTGCCGTGGCTGGACTTCCGCAAATACGCCTTCGAAGGCGTGGAGGCGCTGGATCCCCATACGCTGCGCATACGGATCAAGGGCAAGTACCCGCAGTTCAAGTACTGGCTGGCGATGACCTTCTTCTCGCCCATCCCCTGGGAAGCCGACCAGTTCTACAGCCAGGCCGGCATGGCCGAGCGCAACCTGACCCTGAACTACTGGCCGGTGGGCACCGGGCCGTACATGCTGACGGAGTACCGCGAGAACCGCCGCCACGTCCTGTCGCGCAATCCCAATTTCCGCGGCGATCCCTATCCCTGCGAGGGCACGGAAGAGGACCGCGCCGCCGGCCTGCTGGAGGACTGCGGCAAACCCACCCCCTTCATCGACCGCATCGTCTTCAACATCGAAAAGGAAAGCGTACCGCTGCAGGGCAAGTTCCTGCAGGGCTACTACGACGTGCCCCAGGCCGAGCGGGGCGAATACGGCGTCGCCTACCTGGTGGCGGCCGGCGATTCCAAGGAGAAGGCGGCCCTGTACGCCGAGCGCGGGCTCAAGCTGCCGACCACGGTCGAGACCCAGAATTGGTACATGGGTTTCAACTGGCTGGATCCGGTGGTCGGCAAGGGCGACAACCCCGCCCAGGAAGAACGCAACCGCAAGCTGCGCCAGGCCATCAGCATCGCGGTGGACTGGGAGGAATACGTCACCATCTTCGAGAACAGCCAGGCGCAGGTCGCGCATGGGCCGCTGCCGCCGGGCCTCCTGGGCTATCGCGATCCGCCCGCCGGCGCCAATCCGGTGGTCTACGACATAGACGGCGACAAGGTCACCCGCAAGCCGCTGGCCGAGGCCAGGCGGCTGCTGGCCGAAGCAGGCTACCCCGATGGCCGCAACGCGCAGACCGGCCAGCCCCTGGTCCTGAACTACGACGCGATGGGCGGCGTGTCGCCCGGCGCGCGTTCGCAGTTCGACTGGCTGCAGCGCCAGTTCGGCAAGCTGGGTATCCAGCTCGAGGTCCGCTCCACCGACTACAACCGCTTCCAGGACAAGATGCGGCGCGGTGTGGCGCAGATCTTCCTGTGGGGCTGGAATGCCGACTATCCCGACGCCGAGAATTTCCTGTTCCTGCTCTACGGCCCGAACGGCAAGGCGAAGGAGGGCGGCGAGAACGCCTCGAACTACGTCAATCCCGAGTTCGACAAGCTGTTCGAGCGCATGAAATACCTGGACGACGGGCCCGAGAAGGAAGCCCTGATCGCCCGCATGGTCGCCATCGTGCAGACCGACGCCGCGTGGATGTTCGGCTATTTCCCCAAGTCCGGGGGCGCCTACCAGCAGTGGGTGGGTAACGGCAAGCCGACCCAGATGATACGGAACAACCTCCAGTTCATGAAGATCGATTCCGCCCTGCGGGCCCGCAAGATCGCCGAATGGAACCAGCCGGTCTGGTGGCCGGTGGCGCTGGCGGTGCTGCTGCTGGTCCTCCTTGCCGTGCCCGCATGGCGCATGGTCCGGCGCCGCGACCGCGCCGTGGCCGTCCATACCGACCGTCCCACGGGAGATGCGGCATGACCGCCTACATCGTGCGCCGGATCCTGTACGGGGTCCTGATCCTGATCGGCGTCAACCTGTTCACCTTCATGCTGTTCTTCGCGGTCAATACGCCCGACGACATGGCGCGCCTGTCCATAGGCGGGCGCCGGGTCACCGCCGACGCCATCGAGAAATGGAAGGTCGAGCGCGGCTACGACAAGCCGCTGTTGGTCAACGCCCAGGCCGAGGGCGTGCGGCGCTACACCGACACCATCTTCTTCGACCGTTCCGCCCGGTTGTTCGTGTTCGACTTCGGCGCCTCGGACGCCGGCCGGGACATCGGCTACGAGATCCGGCAGCGGGTGGGGCCCAGCCTGGCGCTGGCGGTGCCGACCTTCCTGCTGGGCCTGTTCGCCAGCGTGGCGTTCGCGCTGCTCCTGGTGTTCTTCCGGGGGACCTACCTGGACTTCTGGGGCGTGGTGCTGTGCGTGGCCATGCTTTCCATCTCGGCACTGTTCTACATCATTGCCGGGCAGTACCTGTTCTCGAAGACGCTCAGGCTGGTTCCGTTGTCGGGCTTCGCCGGCGGGCTGGACGCCATGCGCTTCCTGGTGCTGCCCGTGCTGGTGGCCATCATCGCCAAGCTGGGGCCCGAGGCGCGTTTCTACCGCGCGCTGTTCCTCGAGGAAATCGGCAAGGACTACGTCCGCACGGCCCGCTCCAAGGGGCTGTCCGAGCGCCTGGTGCTGTTCCGACACGTGCTGCGCAACGCCATGCTGCCCATCCTGACCAGCACCATCTCGGCCATCCCGCTGCTGTTCATGGGCAGCCTGATCGCCGAGTCCTTCTTCGGCATACCGGGCCTGGGCAGCTACACCATGGACGCCATCAACGCCCAGGACTTCGCCATCGTGCGCGCCATGGTGTTCATCGGTTCGGTGCTGTACATCATCGGCCTGATCCTGGCCGACATCTCCTACACGATCGCGGATCCGCGCGTGCGTTTCGAGTAAGAACATGCCCAAGATCGTCTTTCTGTGGACCGACGTCGCGCTGTTCCTGCTGGTGCTGGGAGTGGCCTGCTACGCCTGGCACGCCCGCCGCACGCCCAACCTGCGGGCCACCTGGGCCAGGGTGGCCCGGGATACGCCGGCCATGTGCGCCGTGGTGGTGCTGAGCGTGTTCGTGGTGATCGGGGTGCTCGACTCCATGCACTACCGGCCCTTGCTGGAGTCGGTGGAAGTCAATGGCGGGAAGGGCGCGCGCGCCTATTCGCCGGTCACGCGCTCGGTGCTCGATGCCTTGCTGGAAAAACCCATGGCCGGGCGCGAGAAGACCTACTCGGCACCGCTGGCAGTGCGCCAGTTCACCAAGGAATCGATGCTGATCGACGGCAAGCCGGTGCGGGACTACCCGCGCCTGCGCCACGGCGGCGCGCACCTGACCGACCCCGACACGCAATGGCTGGGGGACGTACTGAGGCGGACGGCGGTGGGCGTCGTGGCCGGCGGCCTGCTGGCCGGCGCCGTGGCCCTGCTGGTGGCCGCCGCCCTGGCGCATCGCGGCGGGCAGACCTTTCCCGTGGTGTGGCGCGACATCGTCCGGCGGCGCACCGCCGTGCCGCTGGCGCCCATGCTGCTGACCTTCGGCATCATCGCGATCCTGGCGGGCGCGGCCGTATCGCTGTCCACCGGCTACCACGTCATGGGCACCGACAGCACCGGCAACGACGTGCTGGTGCAGACGGTCAAGAGTTTCCGCACGGCCCTGGTCATCGGCAGCCTGACGACGCTGGCGACCCTGCCGCTGGCCCTGGCGCTGGGCATCATGGCGGGCTACTTCAAGGGCTGGGTCGACGACGTCATCCAGTACGTCTATACCACGCTGACCTCCATTCCCGGCGTGCTGCTGATCGCCGCCTGCGTGCTCATGGTGCAGGTCTTCATCGACAACAATCCCGACCTGTTCGAGACCGGCGCCGAACGCGCCGACCTGCGTCTGTTCCTGCTGTGCATCATCCTGGGCGTGACCGGCTGGGCGGGGCTGTGCCGGCTGCTGCGGGCCGAGACGCTCAAGCTGCGCGAGCTCGACTATGTATTGGCCGCGCGCGCCTTCGGCGCCTCGCCCGCGCGCATCATGACCCGCCACCTGCTGCCCAACGTCATGCATATCGTGCTGATCACCGTGGTGCTCGATTTCTCGACGCTGGTGCTGTACGAGGCCGTGCTGTCCTACCTGGGCGTGGGGGTCGATCCCTCCATGAATTCCTTCGGATCCATGATCAACCTCGCGCGGCTGGAGATGTCGCGCGATCCCATGATCTGGTGGAGCCTCCTGTCGGCCTTCGTCTTCATGCTGGCCCTGGTGCTGTCCGCCAACCTGTTCGCCGACGCCGTGCGCGAGGCCTTCGATCCGCGCGCCCGGGCCTACCGGCCGGCGTGGGCGCGGGCCCGTTCGGCCAAGATGCTGGAGGACCGCTGATGAACGCCCCCGCGGAAACCGCCATGCTGGACGTGCGCCGCCTGGACGTCCTGCTCGACAGCGACCATGGTGTCGTCCATGCCGTGGACGCACTCGACCTGGCCATCGCGCGCGGCCAGACCTTCGCGCTGGTGGGCGAGTCCGGCTGCGGCAAGAGCATGACCGCGCTGGCCCTGCTGCGCCTCCTGCCCGACGCCGGGCGGATCGAGCGGGGCCGGACGCTGCTCGAGGGCGTGGACCTGAACCGCCTGCCCGAGCGCGACATGCGCACCGTGCGCGGCGGCAAGATCAGCATCATCTTCCAGGAACCCGCCACCAGCCTGAACCCGGTGATGCGGGTGGGCGACCAGATCGTCGAGACCATCGCCACCCATACCGCGCTGCGGGGGGCGGCCGCGCGCGCCAAGGCGGTCGAATGGCTGAGGCGGGTCGGCATACCCGAGCCCGAACGCCGCGTGGACGACTACCCCTTCCAGTTGTCGGGCGGCCAGAAGCAGCGCGTCATGATCGCGATCGCGCTGGCGGCCGAACCGGAACTGCTGATCGCCGACGAACCCACCACGGCGCTGGACGTCACCATCCAGGCGCAGATCCTGGAATTGCTGCGTACCCTGCAGGCCCAGCTCGGCATGGCGATGCTGCTCATCACCCACGACCTGGGCATCGTCCGCAGCATGGCCCACCACGTCGCGCTGATGTACGCCGGCCAGATCGTCGAGTCTGCCCCGGCCGACGAGTTCTTCCGCCGTCCGCGTCACCCCTATGCCCGGCTGCTGTTCGGCGCGCTGCCCAGCATGGGACGCCGGGGTGAACACCTGGCCGCCATTCCCGGCACCGTGCCCGCCCTGAACCAGGCGTTCGGCGGCTGCCGCTTCGCCCAGCGCTGCCCGGCCCACGCGGCCGAATGCGACGCCGCGCCGCCGCCGCTCGTCCAGGAGACGCCCGGACACGCCGTGCGCTGCGTTCGGCTGGTCCAGATCGACGCCGCCCGCGCGGCGGGCAAGGGCGAGCCGCTGCCCGAGGTGCATGTCGTGGAGCCGCCCGAGGCCGCCGCGGTGGCTCCCGCGCCGGCGTTCGCCGCCTCCGCACCGGGATCCGGCCTCTTGAGCGTGACCGACCTCAAGGTCCATTTCCCCATCCGCAAGGGCGTGCTGCGCCGCACGGCCGGCTGGGTCAAGGCCGTGGACGGCGTGAGCCTGTCGCTGGATACCGGCAAGACGCTCGCCCTGGTCGGCGAATCAGGCTGCGGCAAGACCACCACCGGCAAGGCCCTGCTGCGCCTGCTGGACGGCGTGGCCACGATCTCCGGCCAGGCCAGCCTCCAGGGGCAGGACCTGTTGCGGGCCGGCGGCCGCTCGCTCAAGCGCCTGCGGCGCGACATCCAGATCATCTTCCAGGACCCCTATGCCTCGTTGAATCCCCGCATGCGCGTGGGCGAGATCCTGGACGAGGGCCTGGCCTCGCTGCGTCCCGACCTGGACGCCGCCAGCCGCCAGGCCGCCATGCTCCGTCTGCTGGACCAGGTGGGGCTGCGCGCCGATGCCCGCGACCGCTACCCGCACGAATTCTCGGGCGGCCAGCGCCAGCGCATCGCCATCGCCCGCGCGCTGGCGGTCGAACCCAAGCTCATGGTGTGCGACGAACCGACCTCGGCGCTGGACGTCTCGGTGCAGGCGCAGATCCTCAACCTGCTGCACGCCTTGCAGCGGGACATGGGCATCGCCTACCTGTTCATCACCCACAATTTCGGCGTGGTCGAATACCTGGCCGACGACATCGCCGTCATGCAGGGAGGCCGTATCGTCGAAACCGGCCCGGCCGAGCGGGTCCTGACCCGGCCGGACCATGCCTACACCCGGCAGTTGCTGGATGCCGTGCCGCGCTTTACCGTCGAGTCGGCCTGAACGGACAAGGAGAGCAAGCATGTCGTACGAAGGAAGTTGCCATTGCGGGGCCGTCGCATTCGACGTCGACGCCCCCGAGCCGACGCAGGCCATGAGCTGCAATTGCTCCCACTGCCGCCGCAAGGGTTTCCTGCTGAGCTTCGTGCCCGAAGGCCAGTTCAAGCTGAAGCAGGGCCAGGACCAACTGCGATCCTATTTCTTCCATGCCCACAAGATCGAACACATGTTCTGTGCGACCTGCGGCACGCAATCCTTCGCCCGGGGCGCCATGCCCGACGGGACGCCCATGCGGGCGGTGAACCTGCGCTGCGTGCCGTCCATCGACCTGGATGCTTTGCAGATCAAGCGGGTGGACGGGGCGAGCTTCTAGGCGGGCTGCCGGAACAGGGGGCCAAAATGGATTATCATTCCGCTCCTGACGCCGGATAGGGAAGGGTGGCAGAGTGGTCGATTGCACCGGTCTTGAAAACCGGCAACGGGCAACCGTTCGTGGGTTCGAATCCCACCCCTTCCGCCAGTAGCAATCAGCACTTGGCGTAGTTCCGGCGATCGCGCAAGATGAGCCGCCTCCTGCTTTTGCATGGCGCTGCGCTCGAAGTCACGGCATGAGTACTTTGTCGACGACGAATATGACGCCATTGGACTGGAACACGTCGCTGATCGTCACGTGTGCGATGCCGCCCTTGTCGTCCGTCACATTGAGCTGACCGTTCTGCTGGCGCACCGTGAGCTTGTTACCTTCGACGGTCGTCAGGATGGCGGTACCGCCACCATCTTTGATGGCTTTCATCAAATCCTGCGACGACATGCGCCCGGGCACAACGTGGTAGGTCAACACCTTGACCAGGGTGCCCTTGTTTTCTGGCTTGAGCAGCGTGTCTACGGTACCGGCCGGCAGTGCCGCGAAGGCCTCGTTGGTCGGCGCGAACACAGTAAACGGGCCGGGGCCGGAAAGCGTATCCACCAAACCGCCAGCTTTTACTGCGGCGACCAATGTCGTATGGTCTTTCGAATTTACCGCATTCTGGACGATATTCTTCGAGGGATACATCGCCGCCCCGCCGACCATGACCGTTTTCTCATTGCGGTCCATGGAGGCCGCTGCCGCATTGACCTGCCCGCCGAGCAGGCCGCCGGTTGCGACAAGAACCGACAGCAATCCGATTGCATACCTTGTCTTCATTTTTTCACCCGATTGATGGCGCTTCGCAAAGTGGAAGCACGCTTACTTACGGGCCATCATGGCTATCGGATGCACGCGCTTCGAGATACTTTTCTTCGGGCAGGTGCATCTGGTTTCTGAATGCGGGCACATCTGGGGTGATATATTCCGGGGAACCTCAAGGCTTTGGTCCGAACCATGGTTGCGCACGCATGAACGACATGTCCGACAGTGCACCGCATACCGGCATGAGGGCGCCACTTTCGGCCGCTGATGCCAAGCATCGTGATTTACTGAACCGTACATTGGTAGCAGTCGCTGAAGAAGACCGTGATGCTTTTGCTGAACTGTACCGGTTGACCTCCGCTTGCCTGTTTGGGGTGATCGTGCGAATGGTTCGCAACCGCGCCGAAGCCGAGGATTTGCTTCAGGACGTTTTCGTGAATGTCTGGCGCCGGGCAAGTGCCTTCGATGCAACGCGAGGCACCGCCATGACGTGGCTTATCGCACTGGCTCGCAATCGCACCATTGATCGCTTGCGTGAACATCGTGAGGCTGCGCTGGACGACGATGATGCGCTTGCCATTCCCTCCGATGAGCCCACGCCTTCGATGCTCGCGGAAGCCAGCGAAGATCGACGCCGCCTCGACCACTGTATGCAACGGCTCGAACCGCAGCAGCGGCGCGCAGTTCGCGACGCATTTTTTGGCGGGGAAAGCTACAGCGAGCTCGCGACCAGGCTATGTGTCCCGCTCGGGACGATGAAGAGCTGGATACGCCGTAGCTTGCAACAACTCAAGCTGTGCCTGGAGCAATGAGCACCCCCGCCAGCAACGACGACGAACTGCGCAGCGCGGAATATGCGCTGGGAGTTCTTGACGCAGCCGAGCGACGGGAACTGGAGCGAGCGGCAAGCGAGAATCCTGCAATAGAAGCCACCCTGCAACGCTGGCAACAGCGTTTTTCCGTTCTGAGCGAGGATGTTGCCCCGGTAGAGCCGCCACGGCGTGTCTGGCTCCGCATTCAGCGCGAGCTTGGCGGTCCCGTCGTTCAACCAAAGCCCCGGACCGGCCATGCCTCGTGGTGGGACAACTTGATGTTTTGGCGCTTGCTCGGGTTCGGAGCAACGGTGGTTGCGTTTGCGCTGCTCGCCATCAACGTCTTTTTGCTCAATCAACCACACCCTTCCGGACTGGTCGCGAAGAACGCCTACATGGTGGCAACCATCGCTCGGCAAGATGGCGTTGCGCACTGGACAGCAACGGTTGATACGAATCGCGGAACCTTGATCGTCGTGCCGGTAGAAAAGTCCGTGGTCGAAACCGATCGTTCGACCGAATTGTGGTTGATTCCGCAGGGGGCCAGACCGATTCCACTCGGCGTCTTCACCTCGGATCAGCCCGCGTCGGTGTTGCTGACACATGAAGTCGTAACGCTGATGCGCGCCGATGCGGTCATCGCGGTTTCGATCGAACCGCCGGGCGGTTCACCGACCGGGCAGCCGACTGGCCCGGTCGTTGCGAAAGGTGCCATCGGCCCCGTGTGATTTTCCCCGTGTGATCTCGCGTGGAGAATGATCTACCAACGACATGAGCAGCGCTTGCGGCATCAGGGGCAATGCAGTCTTGCCCAGCATCATCGACATGCCCGCCAACAGGGCATTCATGCCGGATGCCGATCCCGGCTGGAAAGGTCCGCACGCCGATTTCAAGGTTGCATGTCGCATTCCTGCTGGCTGTCCACCTTCGGCAGCCACTTCAAACGGCGCCTGATCCAGGTTTGCCGCCTCACCGGCCCGAGCGCGTCGCGTTCCGCCAGCGCGCCGACGCGCAAGGTGTACGTCTTCGGGCTGCCGGGATCGGTGGCGTAGACCGGACCGCCGCAGACTTCGCAAAACCCGTGGACGCGCTTCGCGCCGCTGGTGCCCGTCTTGATGTAGTGGCGCGGCGTGCCGCTCAGGAGCCGGAATGCATCCGCCGGTGCGGGAACATTCAGCCGGAAGGCGGACCCGGACAAAGTTTGGCAATCGAGACAATGGCACATGTTCACCACGGCGGGATCGACCTCGGCCTCGTAGGTGATCGCGCCGCAGTGGCATTGACCGTGGACTTTCATGCGCAGCTCCTGGAGTAAGAACAAGTTTTCCTCATGGATCGTACCTCTATTCATTACCCATCATCGATCCGCATCACCGTGTTTGGCACGACGAGCGTGGAAGATATCTGCTGACCGGTCCGTCGTTTCGCCGCGGGGTTCTACCGCTTGCAACGTTCTTGATCTAATCTCGGCTGGCGTGACCTCATTCACATGCAAGAGGACCTGCCATGAACATCGCCAAGAACACGATCTGCCTGTGGTACGACAAGGACGCCGAGGCGGCGGCCCATTTCTACGCCAAGACTTTTCCCGACAGCGCGGTGCACGCCGTCCACCGTGCCCCCGGTGATTATCCGTCCGGCAAGGCCGGCGACGTGCTGACGGTCCAGTTCACGGTCGCCGGCATTCCCTGCCTGGGCCTGAACGGCGGCCCGGCTTTCAAGCCCGACGAGGCTTTCTCGTTCCAGATCGCCACGGACGACCAGGAGGAAACCGATCGCTACTGGAACGCCATCGTCGGCAACGGTGGCCGGGAAAGCGCATGTGGCTGGTGCAAGGACAAATGGGGTATTTCCTGGCAGATCACGCCGCGCGTGCTGACCGAAGCCATGGCCGCCGGGGGCGCGGAAGCCAAGCGCGCATTCGCGGCGATGATGGAAATGCAAAAAATCGACGTCGCCGCGATCGTGGCCGCCCGGCGGGGCTGACGCCGGGTATCGCATTCAGGCCGGTGCGGAGCCGGCCAGCAGATCGATGACCGCCTGCGCCGCGCGCGTCTGCACCCGGCCTTTCCGGGAACACAGCACGGTGGCCGTCCGCGCTGCCGAGGCGCCTTCCAGCTCGATCATCACCAGTTCCCCGGCCGCCGCGTCGGTGGTCACGGCGTAGTCGGGCAGTACGGTGGCAAGTTCCCCGCCACGCACGGCACGCTTGATGCTCTCGATGTGATCCAGGTTGAGGACGGCCTTGAGCGGTAACTGCTGGCGTGTCGTGACCTGGTTGAGCCAGCGCCGGGTCTCGAAGTTCGCATCCAGCAAGGCCAGCGGCTGCGCAAGCAGTGTCTTCAGGTCGATGCGGCGCCGCCGGGCCAGCGCATGGCCGGGCGCGACGGCCACGACATAGCGCGTGACGAAGCGATGGACGATCTCCAGGTCGGGATCGTGCTCGTCCGGCGCCAGGGCAATGCCGAGGTCGACCGTGCCGTCGTGGACCAGGCGTAGGACCTGTTCCGATCCGGCGACCCGGGCATCGAAGGTGATTCCCGGATGCGAGGAACGGAAGCGGGCGATGGCGGGCAACAGCCAGCCGGTCATGACGCCTTCGATCGAGGCGAAGCCGACGTTGCCGCGCACCAGCCCGTGCAGTTCATCGATGCGCGCGCGGGCAAGCTCCATGTCGCGCAGGCTGTTGCGCATCTGCGCGGCCACGATGCGGCCTTCTTCGGTCAGCACCATGCCGGTCTGGCTCCGCTCGAACAGAGGGGAGCGAAACGCATGCTCGAGCAACTGGACCTGGCGGCTGATGGCCGAGGGGCTCAGATGCATCAGTTCGGCGGCACGCCGGATCGATCCGGTTTCGGCCACGGCAAGGAAGTAGCGGTAGGCGGGGATCTGCATGGGAGGTTTTCGTTCTTGATGTGCAGTTTATTAGAACATGATGTTCGATACGTTCGGATGGACGGAACACTTGGCGGTCACGAGAATGGAGGCCCACTGAAAATGTTGCCTCGGGAGTGTGTGGATGTTCAAGGCTGCTGTCGTCCAAGCATCGTCGGTTCCCTTCGAACCGCAGAAAACGGCGGAGAAGGCTGCCGGCCTGATCCGTACCGCCGCGGAAGAAGGGGCGTCGCTGGTCGTTTTTCCGGAAGCCTTTCTTGGGGGGTACCCCAAGGGCTCCGCGTTCGGAACCGTGGTCGGCCGCCGCACGGATGTCGGGCGGGCACATTTCCGGCGCTACATGGAGGGCGCCGTCACCCTGGATGGCCCCGAACTGGCGTTGCTGCGCGAGGTCAGTGCCGAGACGGGCGTCCACGTGGTGATGGGAGTGATCGAGCGGGTGGGGCGCACGCTGTACTGCACCAGCGTCACGCTTGCCCCCGAAACCGGCCTGGCCGGCTATCACCGCAAGCTGATGCCGACCGGCCAGGAGCGCATCATCTGGGGCTTTGGCGATGGTTCGACGATTGCCCCGGTGGATTCCCCGCTGGGCCGCATCGGCTCGGTCATCTGCTGGGAAAACTACATGCCGGCGTTCCGGCAGGCAATGTACTCGCAGGGGACGGAAATCTATTGCGCCCCGACCGCCGATGACCGGGCCAGTTGGGCACCCACGATGATCCACGTCGCCCTGGAAGGACGGGTGCACGTGCTGAGCGCATGCCAGGCCATCAAGCTGGGCGAGTATCCGCCTTTCTATCGCGAGGATTTCGGCATGCAGGCGGCGGACGACGACTACCTCATGCGTGGCGGCAGCATGATCGTGAGTCCTCTGGGCGAGGTCCTGGCGGGGCCGGTGTTCGATGCCGAGACGATCCTGTATGCGGACATCGATACCGGGATCGGCAGGGCCAGCAACGTGGATTTCGATGTCTGCGGCCACTATTCCCGCCCGGACATCTTCAATCTGACCGTGAACACCACGCCCATGCAGCCGGTCACTTTCGTGGCCGATTGAGTGCGTCAACAGTCGTTGGGGGAATTGGGAGAAATCATGTCGGCACAAACATCAACAATCAAGAATTCCAAGAAACACGAACGCCTCGTCATCGTCGGGTCCACGCTGGGCACGCTGTTCGAGTGGTACGACTTTTTCCTGTTCGGCGCGGTGGCGTCGGTCTTCTCGAAGCTGTTTTTCGCTCCGCTGTCGCCGTCCAGCGGCTATCTGTTCGCGCTGATCGCCTTTGGCGTCGGCTTTGCCGTGCGTCCGCTGGGAGCGCTGCTGTTCGGCCGCCTGGGCGACATGATCGGGCGCAAGTACACCTTCCTCATCACCATCGTGCTGATGGGCGGCGCCACATTCTGCGTGGGCCTGATTCCGACGTATGCGCAGGTCGGGATTCTCGCGCCGATTCTCCTGCTCCTGCTGCGCGTGTTGCAGGGCCTGGGCCTGGGCGGCGAATATGGGGGCGCTGCGATCTACGTGGCCGAGCATGCCAGTCCGGGCAGGAAAGGGCGCAATACGAGTTGGATCCAGATGACGGGTGCCGGCGGCTCTATCCTGGCGCTGCTGGTGGTATATGTCTGCCGCACGAGCTTTGGCGACGCTTTCGAGGAATGGGCCTGGCGTATTCCATTCCTGCTTTCCGCGGTCATGCTGGCGATCTCGGTCTACATCCGCACGGTTTTGCACGAGTCTCCCGTCTATATGAAGATGAAGGCCGAGGGCAAGACGTCCAAGCAGCCCATCAAGGAGACCTTCGGTAGCTGGGCCAACGTCAAGGCCATGCTGATCGCCCTGTTCGGCCTGGTCATGGGCGTCACCACGGTGCTCTACACGGCGCAGACCTATTCGTTCTTCTTTCTTACCCAGACGCTCAGGCTGGACATCGGCACGGCCAGTTTCCTGAACGCCATTTCGCTGGCGATCTGCCTGCCCATGATGTGGGGCGCGGCGGCCATCTCCGACAAGATCGGTCGCAAGAAGGTGATCCTGACGGGCTGCCTGCTCGCAGCGCTGACGATCTTTCCGGTCTTCAAGGCGCTGACGCAATACGCCAACCCCGGCCTGGAGGCGGCCTCGACGTCCAGCCCCGTCACGGTGCGCGCCGCGCCCGGCACCTGCAAGGTGCAGATCGACCTGCTGGGCAAGAATCCGCCCGTGACGGAATGCGACAACGTCAAGGCCTTGCTGGCCAAATCTGGCGTGCCCTACGACAACGTCGCGGATCCCGCCACTGTCAGTCCCGTCACCCAGATCGGCGGTACCTCGCTGACGGGCTTCGACGCCGTGGTGCTGAAGTCCGCGCTCGAGAAGGCCGGCTATTCCAGCCAGGCGGACCCCGCGCGGGTCAACCATGGCATGGTGATACTGCTGCTGGTCATCCTGTGCGTGTTTTTCGCGATGGTCTATGCTCCCCTTGCCGCCGCGCTGGTCGAGATGTTTCCCGCCCGTGTCCGATATACCGCGCTGTCTTTCCCCTACCATGTGGGGAACGGGATCTTCGGAGGCTTCTTTCCCGCCGTGGCATTCGCGATGGTGGCTTTCACCGGAGACATCTACTTCGGCCTCTGGTATCCGGTGATTTTCGCGGCTTTGTCGGTGGTGATCGGCGGCCTGTTCCTTCGCGAGAAACCGGTCGAAGAAGAGTCGCCGAGCCTGGAAGGCGCCCACGGCCGAGCTTGAGCACCCGTATCAGCGAGCCCAACATGAGTTTTCACATCGAATACCCGCGTGAGATCCCGGCCCGGCGGCCGGGGGACTTCACCCCGGGGGCACCGAAGTTCCAGGTCCGGTGGCGCGCGCCCGTCACGACGGTGGTGGCGGACTACATCGCCGTGCAGCGCCCGCTTTTAGACGCGGCCGCCGAGCGGGCCTTTTTCGACAAGGCGCGAGCGGCATTCGAAAGCCCATGGGGACCCGACTGCTTCGACGAGGTCCGATGCACGGACGAGGCTGGTTTCGCCAATTCCATCGTCATCGCGTATTGGGTCGATCTGACGCGGTATGCGATCTGGAAGCACCGCGATGCCTTCAACGGCTGGTTCGCATCGGCGGAGCGGGAAAAGGAGGCGGTGGGCTATTGGCGCGAAACCCTGGTGGTGCCCTACGACCGGATCGAGACGATTTTTTCCGAACCGTACTACCGGGCCGGCATCGCGCGCACGAAGGACTGCGAACTGGAGGCCATGTATGTCGCCGGCTATTTCGGCGCGATGCGCGACCGGCTTCCCATTTCGGCCGTGGACCCGCTGGACTCCCCCCATGGCGACGAGGCGCCCGAAGGCACCTTCGATGCCGGTGCCGGCCGGCGGATCAGGATAGACGTGCCGCCCAATGTCGTGAACATCCGCTCGGGCCAGTATTGGGCACAAGCGGAAGGCGAGCAGTTGGACGACTACGATGCCAACCTGCAACCCAAGCTGGAGACGGGCATGGCGTACCTCAAGGATCATGCCGGCACGACGGGATGCCTGTCCCTGCGTTCGCTGGTTACGCTGGACGGCGACGGCAACGAACTGAGGGAAACGTCCAAGCACGGCTACTTCCTTTCCCTGGCTCCGCTTGAACGATGGGCGGCCGGACACAAGAGCCACCTCGACATCTTCAGGCACGCGCTGGCCAAGCGCCGGCAGTATGGGGCCGAACGCAGCGTCGTCACCTGGCATGAAGTGTTCGTGCTCGGCGCCACGCCTTCCTTCGAGTATGTGAACTGCCATGCCGGGACCGGCCTGCTGCGCTTTGCCCAGGCCTGGGGAAGCGGCGTGGCGAGGCTCTGACCAGGGAGCGCCCATGTCGACCAAGCACCCCGCCCGCGCCGCTCCCATCCGACTGTACTCGATGACCTACTCGGGCCACGGCCATCGCGTGCAATTGCTGCTGTCCCTGCTGGGACTGCCTTACGAGAAGATCGATGTCGATCCGCACGATGGCGTCTTGAAGACGCCCGGGTTCCTGGCGATGAATCCCTTTGGCCAGGTCCCCGTCATCGTCGATGGCGATACGACGCTTCATGACTCGAACGCCATCCTGGTGTATCTGGCCAGGAAGTACGGCGGACCTTCCTGGCTGCCCGAGGACCCTGAAGGAAGCGCGCTCGTGCAGCAATGGTTCTCGCTGGCGGCCGGCCCGATCGCGTTCGGACCGTGCGCCGCGCGCCGGTTGCAGGTCTATGGAGAGGAACTGGTTCCCATGGCCAGCGCGGTGACGATCGGCGTGAAGCTCTTCCCGGTCCTGGAGTCGATGCTGTCGGGCCGGACGTTCGCCACCGGGAAGCATCCTTCGCTGGCGGATGTCGCGGCGTATACCTACATCGCGCATGCGCCGGAGGGGGGCTTGTCCCTGGAGCCATATCCGGCCATCCGGGCCTGGCTGGCGCGCATCGAGGGACTGCCTGGTTTCATTCCCATGCCCGGCGCGCCGGCCCGGGCGCCGGATCACCCCTTGTAGGTCGAAATCCGCTCATGCGGGACAGGGGGCGTGTATTCCCCGGCCGTCACCCTGAAAGGAAACCGGCTGCCAGGCGGGGTGGAAGGGCAGGCGACGAACGTCGACAAGGCGCATGGGAAGGACACGGCTCGGTTGAAGTCGAGTTCCTCGAGTCTCGCCAGTTCATCGAGATCGCGGAACTTGATGATGCGGCCGCCGCCGTAGGTTTCCTTGCCGCTGGTCTTGTCGGCGAAGTGGACGTAGCAGTAGTTGCTGAAGTAGCCGGCCTCCTGGCTGCCGGCGCGGTGGCCGCTGACCTCGAGGCTGAAGGGCTGGCCGTTCAAGGTCAACTCGATGGTGCCGACCGTGAAGCTGGCTTCATAGACGCTGTCGTCCACGGTCGGAACATTGTGCAGGGCGATCTCGGTCGGGGAAAACCTTGCGGCAATGATCCATTCTTCGTTTAGCGGAAACGTCTGAATGTCTTCGAAGCGCTTGCGGGCGGCTTCTTTCGGATCCCTGACGCGGACGCCGTAGATCGTCTCGCCCCGGGCATTGACCCGGGTGATCGTTTCCACCTCCAGGTCCCGGTAGAACATGGCGACGCCCGATCCCGTCCCGGAGTTCTTGTTGTACCCATGGGGGATGTGGGTCGGATCGGCCGCCTTCTTGCCATCGATGATCAGGAATTCGCCCTTTGCCGTGTCCTGTGGATCGGGGTGGTAGTAGATCTCGCCGTTCTTGAGCAGCCACTGTCCGGGAACGAACCCGGAAGTGAACATTTCTCCGTCGGTCAGCCAGTCCTGGCCGACCACCGACAGGAATCCGTAGGGACGGTTCAGGTCCTGGATCCGGTTGTCGTGCCATGCCTGCCATTGCGTGATGTATGCCTGGGTAAGCGCCATGATTGCCTTCTTGTCGATTGGAAAAGTGAAGAGGTCCGGGGAACGAGCCCCATGGGGGCGGGCTCAGTGGCTCTGCGAGTCGAGGTAGCGTTCCGCATCCAGCGCGGCCATGCACCCGAAACCGGCAGAGGTGATCGCCTGGCGATAGTGCCGATCGGCCACGTCGCCGGCGGCGAACACGCCCGCCACCGAGGTTTGCGTGGCGCTGCCGTCCAGCCCCGAGCGGATCTCCAGGTAGCCCTGGTTCATGACCAACTGGCCTTCGAACAGGCCCGTGTTGGGGTGGTGGCCGATGGCGACGAAGCAGCCCGTTGCCGCGATATCGCGGGTGCATCCGTCCAGCGTCGATCTCAGCCGCGCGCCAGTGGCGCCGGTTTCGTCGCCCAGGATTTCGTCCACCTGGTGGTGCCAGACGGTCTCGATCCTGCCGGCCTCCACCCTGGCGAACAGCTTGTCCTGCATGATCTTCTCCGCGCGCAGCCGGTCTCGGCGGTGGACCAGATAGACCTTGCGGGCGAGATTGGATAGATAGAGAGCCTCTTCGACCGCGGTGTTGCCACCGCCCACCACGATCACGTCCTGCCCCTTGTAGAAAAAACCGTCGCAAGTCGCGCAGGCCGACACGCCGCGGCCCTTGTAGCGGTCTTCCGATTCGATGCCCAGATACCTGGCCGAGGCGCCGGTGGCGACGATCAGCGCGTCGCAGGTGTAGGCATCGCTGTCGCCAATCAGCCGGAACGGTTGCTGGGAAAGATCGGCGGTATGGATGTGGTCGAAGATGACTTCGGTGTCGAAGCGTTCGGCATGCGCTTGCATGCGCGCCATCAGATCCGGCCCGATCAGGCCCGAGGCATCGCCCGGCCAGTTGTCCACTTCGGTCGTGGCCATCAGTTGCCCGCCCAGTTGCAGGCCGGTCAGAACGGTGGGCTGGAGGTTGGCGCGGGCGGCGTAGACCGCGGCGGTCCAGCCCGCGGGGCCGGAACCCAGGATGATGAGTCGACGATGGATGGCCATGTTCAGATGAGGTGACGGTTGATGAAGCGAATCGGATGGATAAACTTTATCGATCGGGTTGCGTACCAACAAGAACCGTTTTTAGTAGACTGTGTTCTCTTGAAAGCAACGCAATGCCCGCCATGCATGCTCTTTCCCCGTTCCTGCGCTACTTCGAGGAAGTCGCGGTCCAAGGTTCCGTCCGCCGTGCCGCCGAGCGTCTGCACATCGCGCCTTCGGCGGTCACCCGGCAACTGAAGGGGTTCGAGGAAATGCTAGGGGTGTCGTTGTTCGAACGGCTGCCGCGAGGGGTGCGCCTGACGGCGGCGGGCGAGTTGATGCTGGCGAGCGTTCGCCGCCTGCAGCGCGAGTTCGGGGAGTTCCTGGCTCAGGTCGATGCCTTGAAGGGACTGCGTTGGGGACACGTCCGGATCGGCGTGCTGCAATACCTGAGCGATCGATTCATTCCCTCCCTGGTCGCCGAAATGAACCGGGCACATCCCGGGATAACCTTCACCGTGCACATCGCGAATTCGGATCAGATAGCCCTGCTCGTGGAAACGGGGGAACTGGATATCGGTTTGTGTTGGACGCCGCCTCCCACGGCATTGATCCGCAGGGTACGCACGGTGCCGGTGGCTATCGGGGCAGTCGTGCCGCCGGGGCACGTGCTGGCCAGGAGGCGCCGTGTCCGGTTCGACGAATGCGCCGGTTATCCCTTGATACTCCCAACCGTGGAAATGGAGCTTCGGCGCATGCTGGACGGCCTGCACAACGGCATTTCGGGTCGGATCACGCCGCTGCTGGAAACCAACTCCATCTTCGCCATGCGCCAGCTCGTACTGGACGGCAGCGGTATCGCGATCATGACGCGAATGTCGGTGCTGGAGGAGATAGGGCGGGGGGAACTGGTGCACGTGCCGCTGTCGGATACGCATGCGCGGTCGATGCAGTTGTCCCTGCTGACACGGGCGGGGCGTGACCTTCCGCTGGCGCCGTCGGCGTTGCTCGCCAGGCTGGAGGCGGGTTTCGAGGGTTATGCGGGCCGGGCTGGAGGGCGCGGGAACTGATTCACGAACTGGCTCGCCGATAGAACGCCAGGGAGCCGGCAAGGACGAGCAGCACGCCGCCGCAGGTCCGGTCGAGCCAGAGCGCGCCCGACTTTCTCAGCATTCCGACCGCCCGCGATCCCAGCAGGGCATAACCGAACATGATCATGAAATCCATGCTCGCGAACACCACCGCGAGCGCGGCGTATTGCTGCGGCTGAGGCGCCGCGGGATTGATGAATTGCGGCAGGAAGGCCGTGAAGAACAGATAGCCCTTGGGGTTCGTGACGGCGACGAGGAAGCTCTTCAGAAAGAGGGAACGGGTCGTACCGGACATGCCGCCACTTGCCGACCGAAGCGATTCGTCGAGTGTGCCTTTGGAGCGCAGCAGCATCGCGCCGAGAAAGGTGAGATAGCCGACGCCTATCCACTTGAGCACGCCGAACCAGAATTCCGAGGCCGCGAGCACGGCGCCCAGGCCAAGGGCGACGGCCCCGATCAGGATGAAATCGGACAGGACCGCGCCCATCATGCCGGCGCAGGCGCGGCGGGGCCCGAACCGCGAGCCGTTGGTCATGGCGAGCAGCACGGTCGGGCCGGGGGTCGCGATACCTATGGCGGCGACAAGGGCGAAGGCAAGAATTGTCATGGCGGTCATGTCTTGGTCTTCCAGGTTTTCACGCGGACAGCATCCTGTGGACCAGGTCCGCCAGATTCGTTGCTGAAAATTTTCGCATCAAATCCGGTTTTGGCTGTGCGGCGAACGTGTGATCGGGGCACTTTTACTTCCGTATCGGCTCCGGTCAAACGCGATCCTGCTCGGGTAATTCCCTGTCAAATATGTTTCGATTGTCCATGCTCATGTGTAGATAGTCTATTTTCATCAAAAGTGACGGAGCATAAGATTCAAGCGATTGTTGAAGGGGTAAAGGAGTCCTTCTTCGGTTCTTCAGACGTTCTTCAAAAGAGAAATTTGTTCAAAAAGTACATGATTGAAATCATTTTCTATAAAAAACCGTGTGAATGTGTGGCGGACAGCTGGATCCGTGCGGCACACACTGGTTTTCCAAGGAGACGAACAATGAAAATACGCATGTGGGGTTGTGTACTGGGCATGGCGCTGGGCGGCACGGCCGCGGCGCAGACCCCGTTGAAGATCGGTTTCGTGGGCGAGATGTCGGGCCAGCAGGCCGAATACGGCCTGCAGATGAGCAACGGCGCCAAGCTCTTCCTGCAGGAACACGGCGACGTGGTGGCCGGCCGCAAGATCCAGCTCATCATCAAGGACGTGGGCGGACCGAACCCCGAGGTGGCCAAGCGCGTCGCGCAGGAACTGATCACCCGCGACAAGGTGGAATTCCTGGCCGGCTTCGGTTTTACCCCCAACGCACTGGCCGTGGCTCCGCTGGCCACCGAGGCCAAGGTCCCCATGGTGGTCATGAACGCGGCCACGTCGTCCATCACCGAGCGCTCGCCCTACGTGGTGCGGACCTCGATGACGCTGCCGCAGAACGCCTACGCCATCGCCGACTGGGCGCTGAAGAACAACGTCAAGACGGTGTATTCGCTATACGCCGACTACGGTCCTGGCCAGGACGCCAACGCGCAGTTCCGCAAGACCTTCACGGGCGGCGGCGGCAAGATCGTGGCCGAAGTGGCGGTGCCGCTGAAGAATCCGGAATTCGGCCCCTACATGCAGCGGATCAAGGACGCCAAGCCCGACGCCGCCTTCCTGTGGTTCCCCTCGGGCGAGCTGTCGGTGCTGATGCTGCGCGCCTACCGCGAGCGCGGCCTGGAGCAGGCCGGCATCAAGGCGCTGGGCACCGGCGACGGCACCGACGACATGTTCCTGGACAGCATGGGCGACGTGGCGCTGGGGCTGACCACCTCGTTCCACTATTCCGCCGCCCACGACTCGGCCAAGAACAAGGCCTTCATCAAGGGCTACGAATCGCAGTTCGGCACGTCGATCCGCCCCAACTTCATGGCCGTGGGCGGCTATGACGGCATGGCGCTGATCTACGAGACCATCAAGAAGCTGAACGGCAAGATCGACGGCACGAAGGCGGTCGAAGCCATGAAGGGCGCCAAGTGGGAAAGCCCGCGCGGTCCCGTCATGATCGATCCGGAAACGCGCGACATCGTGCAGAACATCTACATCCGCAAGGTCGAACGCCGCGGCAACCACCTGTACAACATCGAGTTCGACAAAGTGTCCGATCTGAAGGACCCGGGCAAGGCCAAGTGATCGCAAGCCAGTGCGCGGCCATCGCGCGCTGGCACTGCTTGTCCCATTCATTGAGGTTAGCTGGAAGCACACATGGGCATCGTAATCTTCGACGGCCTGGCCTACGGTATGTTGCTGTTCCTGATCGGAGTGGGCCTATCGATCACGATGGGCCTGATGAACTTCGTCAACCTCGCCCATGGCGCCTTCGCCATGGTGGGCGGCTACGTGGCCGCGCTGGCCATGAGCCGGCTGCAGGTACCGTTCGTCGCCAGCCTGGCACTGGCCTTCATCAGCGCCGCCGTGGTGGGCGCGCTGCTGGAATTCGTCTTCTTTCGCCGGCTGTACCGCGCGCATCCGCTCGACCACGTGCTGCTGTCCATCGGCATCGTGTTCGTGTTCGTGGCGGGCGGCACCTACCTGTTCGGCCCCACCATGCAGCCCTTCACCGCGCCCGAATGGCTGCGCGGCCAGATCTCGCTGCTGGGCATGGACGTGGGCGCCTACCGGCTGTTCCTGATCGTCGTGGGCTTCGTCGTGCTGGCGGCCCTGCTGCTGCTCATCAACAAGACGCGCTACGGCGCCATGGTGCGCGCCGCGGTGGACAACCAGCGCGTGGCCGCGGGCCTGGGCGTGCGGGTCGACCGGCTGTTCTTCCTGACCTTCTCGTTCGGCTGCGGCCTGGCCGGACTGGGCGGCGCGCTGGGCCTGGGCATGCTGGGGCTCGATCCGTCCTTCCCGCTCAAATACATGATCTATTTCCTGATCGTGGTCTGCGTGGGCGGCGCCGGCACCATCGTCGGTCCCTTCGTCGCGGCCGTGCTGGTGGGCATCGTCGACGTGGGCGGCAAATACTACATACCCGAACTCGGCGCCTTCCTGATCTACGTGTTCATGGTGGTCGTACTACTCGTACGCCCCCACGGCCTGATCCCCAAGAAGGGCCTCGTATGACTAAACTGAATCTGAATCCGCGCCAGATCGTCGCGCTGGAAGTGGTGTTCTGGCTGGCGCTGGCCTCGACCTACTTCCTCCTGCCCGAGAAGCTGGTCCTGATCACGCAGATCATGATCACGGGCCTGTTCGCGA